>Ga0065711_1036315_pt1 | contig 21145 bp, 18 predicted proteins | sample Hoacrofraction12_FD_59098 | JGI IMG/M metagenome (GOLD analysis project Ga0065711, IMG submission 59098) | Hoatzin crop microbial communities from Cojedes, Venezuela - Epithelial fraction 12 v2 (version 2) | ecosystem: Host-associated > Birds > Digestive system > Esophagus > Crop | place...
GGGGGGGGGGGGGGAAGCAGTAACTGTATTATTCAGATCATCTCTATTCTCTGTTACAAGACAAACAGAAGTCAACAGAGGTGGACAAATATGCACTGGCCTTCATCAGGCACTAATACAAATACTGGCAGCTGTGGTGTTCACACTTTCTTCAGAGGGGCTGGGGATCTAAGGATTCTTTTCTCCCTAACACCAGTTATAAAACTGATTTCATGGAACTATGTCTATTTATCCCAGTACGGCCAACAAAAGAACAAGCTTGCACATGTGAAATAATGATGTTCAATATGAAACACTGGGAATGTTTCAAGCTGTTGAGGCACTTGTAGTTTAGCGAAGAGGCCATCTATGAGCACGGAAACGAGTGACTCTTGCTCTAGCAATCACCCCCAATGTAATTTACTCCTCACAATGCCAAGTTCTTAATCTTTGCCTTGGATACTTTGGCTGAAGAAACCCTCTACTACTATAAGAGTAAAGTTCAGCAGTGGAGATGGCCTTGTTCCAGCCATCTTGAGATCTGGCCATTTGTACATCAGATGCCCCAAATTATCATCAATGCACTCCAGAAACTCCTGGATTGTTTATTCCCTGCTGTGTTGCCCCTCCAACAGATATTGGGGTGAATGAAGTCCCCCATGAGGACTGGAGCCTGCAAACGTGAGGTTGTTCCTGTCTGTCAAGAGAGGGCCTCATCCACTTTGCTTGTTCTCTTCTTAATCCTAACCCGTAAACTATCCATCAGATCCTCATCCATCCCCAGGTGGAGCTCCATGAACTCCAGCTGCTCTCTTAAATGAAGGGCAACTCCTCCTCACCATCTTCCTACCCTGACCTTCCTAAAGAGCCTATATCCTTCCAATGCAACACTCCAGTCATGGGAGCCATCCCATCACGTCTCCATGATCTCAGCAAAACTGTAGCCTTGCAACTTCATACGGATCTCTAACTCTGCCTGTTTGCTCCTCATATTACATGCTTTAGTGTACAGGCTCTTTAGAGGTGCATCCCAGCCAGCATGCCGAGTTCCTGGAAAGGGTCTGAGGTATTGGTCCGCTATGATGCCTTGCAGGCACTTCGCCACCTACATGGAAGTGCTAGAGGAGACCTTGCCTAGGCCCCACTGTGAAGACTTTGTGAATCCTTCTTGCCACACCACCCCATGCCCTTTACTCAGCTATCCTGTCCCTTGTTCCCTCACAGGACCGGTGGTTGCCCTGTCCCTCCCCCACCATTCCTTGTTTAAAGCCCTTCTTATGAGTTCAGCCATCCTAACAGTGAACATATTTTTGCCCTGCCTACTGAGGCAGATCTTACCTCTCCTAAGCAGATGCTGCTCTGAAAACAGTGCCCCATGGTTATAGAAACCAAAACTTGTCACCATCACCAGTTCCACAGCCAATTATTGATTTCTCCTATTAATGTCTTCCTCCTTGCACCCCCTCCACTCACCAGCACCCTACGTGATGAAGCTGCATAGGGATGCTTTCGCCAAAAGCCCCTGTAAGACTGTGTTGAAAAGACTCTTTTTTGTTGATTCAAAGGTAATCTAGCCCACTGTCTTGTTTTGGCTTTGAGGGCTTCATTCACTGATACTGTAATGCTTAGTTAAACACTCATATCAAAGAGATGTCATGACTAGGAACACAGACATAGGGCTTATTTGCAGAAGACAAAAAGATAACAAGACATATGGTGCCCTGCGTCTACATTTCCCCTCATCTATTTCCTCCTTGCACGACAGAAATTTCTCACTGCCACAGGTAATGTTATGGATGTGTTCATTAAATAGCTGGTCCACACTCTAGCAAAACTACTTTTAGGTTTTCGTAAGAAGTATGGGCTACTCTGCCTGTGCCATGCATAGACCAGACATGCTCTTCCCATTAACTCTCCCTGGCTCAGTTGAACTAGAGAGCGGTTTGTTCTACAACCCTGGAAGCATTTTGCTGAGCGATGCACCTCACATTTCTTGAATATGTATTTTCCCTGTGTTTTCTGAACAAGCACATACAGAGCTTTGATTTCAAACATGTAAGAGAAATGCATAAAAAAAAAATAAAACTAGTGCCAAGAGAACTGTCTTTTATCATCATTGCTTTTGAATTTTCACTGTGGGGGTTACAACTCCCTTTACCTCCCGATTCTTAATCTCACTTACTTCAGTGTAATACGAATGTCAAAAGATAAACAGTGGGACCTTTCAGCAGTTGGTTGGGAAGATACCTTGACTGGCTGCCAGGCTGAAAAGATATTCCTAAAGAAACTTTTAAAAATTTGCTGCAGTGAAACAGGAAGAAGAAAGAATGTGTCAGATATAAAAACAACAAAAACCTTATGCTGGCTCAAAGACAAAACATCCTACATAGACTAACTCTTTCTCACAGGCAAGTTAATACTGGGGTCAATACTATGCACGAGCAACATCTTAAAATAATAAATATTGCCTCAAGAAAAGGAGTTACAGGGATCTTGAAGCTAGCTGATGTACATTGTCATGTCCCTCAAGGCATTAACATCTGATGTGCTTTTAGGAGATGAATCAGGCTTCAAAATTATTCATGTACAAAAATGAGCTTCCAAAGAAGCATGAATAAAAAAAATTCATGATTAAGAAGAAGAAATAATAAAAAGTTGAATTTAGATATCGTCTTGATTTTTTTCTGCACCCGTGAACCTGAGTGGTGTTTCTCAGTGGGATGCAGCTAGCTCATTTCAGCACGAAAGGAGATATCTTATGCTAATGGAAACTTGCAAAGGTGTGAGCTTGGCAAAGAAATCCAGAGTGATTAATCAACAGCAGAGAAGAGTTTCTTCTTTTATGATCTACATATCGCTGTCTTAGGACTTGATCCAACTCCCAGGAGCTCCAGGAAGAGCTCCAGATGAGTGCTGCAGGTTAGAAGTATCTCCACAAATCTTGCTTCTCTGGAGTTAGTCAGGTCCCTCAACGTGGATTTAGGACAGTTAGCTCTCAAATTTTGAAGCAGACAGTTGCTTCTGAAGCACTGTGTAGTATTATCATACATACACAGAATGAGAGATACAGGGGAAAAAAAAGTCTGATTGATTGTTCTTAGCTGCACCAGAAGACAGTAGTGAGAAAGACAAGGGTCAGAGGAAATGTAAAATGAGCAGATCTATTGTGTCTTATCACTCTATTCACAAAAAATTGTGGCTGTCGGTGATGGGCTGCTCTCATCTCTTTTCCCAAGTTTTCTCCACCATGATTCTAGCCACTGGTAGGTGGAGAGCAAGAGGATGTCACCTAATTTGCAGAAGCTTCAAACTATGCATGTAAGCACATCATGATGTTAGGCTACTGTAAATTTAATCAGACACACCCTGCAATGCAGAAAGAAAATTCCATGTAGGTGAAGCAAACTGCTTCATATTCTCCACCACTATCAAAAATCATAACAATAATTGCTACTACTATTTTTTTTTAATTACAATTCCAGGTAGAAAGGAAAAATTGGATCTCTTTCCAGGTAATGTTATATATTCTCCAGCTTCCTTTTTAGAGTCAAAAGGGAACATATTAATATCACTGAAAATTCTATTTTATGCTGAATAATACCAGCTAACTCTCCTTAATACGAGAACTCTGTTGTACAGGGCAGCTTGTCAGATCGAAACATCACTGGATGTACAAAATGCCCAAAACACAGGAAAAACAATCATAGCATCAACAGCCACTCATGAGGGACAACGCAACATCACATTAGAATGGTGCAGAAGGATAATAAAGACCATACTTTAAAGATGATACCTACCTATTGCATCTCCTTGCTCATGCACCATGGAGGCCAGGTCTTTAATGATCTGATTCACATCCAACATGTCACTCTGAAAAGACAGCAAGTCTAACATCAGTGGTGAATGGGTAACATCTAAGCATAAAAGCCATGTTCTACAGTCAAGCTTTGCAAAGAAAAAAACTAAACCAGAAAACTGCCTGTGCAGAGTTAAAAGAAAAAGTTATAATGCTCCCATACTAAATCAAAAAAACTCTTAAAGCCATGGTTTGCTGGATCTAAGTCACCCAGTTGATTCAAGCTTTCTATAAGAAACAAGTAGAATGATCAAAGTACACGGTTGCTTTTCAGAATTGTGGAGAACTAAGAGAGAAAAAACAATAAAAGCAGCAGCTAACCCCTTTCTTTCTGAAAAACCTGGGTTTTTCTGGTGCAGGACATTCAATCTAGAGTGGGGATTCTTGCATAGAGAAAGGCCATGTTTTAGCATAACATCCATCTGATAAAATATTATTGATAAACTGATGGAGATATGATCAAAAACTCACTGAATTTGAAATCTCATTGCCAAAAACTGATGGAGATATGATCAAAAACTCACTGAATTTGAAATCTCATTGCCAAGCCAATAAGGAAACACATATTTGATGAATGGATTCATTTCTATGTTTTCAAGTGTAAAAAAAAAAAGTGACTAAATTTAGCACTGAATTTTTTTAATTAAAACACAGCAAATTGCCAGTGAGTTTGTTTCCCTCATTTCTGAACAATTACCATATACAAGAGCAAATCTGAATCTCTGTTGTCTTCATATGACAGTGGTTCTTATAAAAATAATTAATATAGCAATAATAGGCATAATAATACAGATACTGTTAAACACACTACCAGTGAGGCAATGCTAGCAGATAAGAAAAAAGGACACTCAAACAGGATGCATTTTGTTAATTTGTACAAATCATACAAATTCAGAAACCTAGAGGAACCTCTGGAAATAATTTAGTCCAACACTTCTTCTCAAAGCTGTCAATTAGAGAAGGTTGCTCAGGGCCATGTCCACTTGGTTTTGTATATCTCCACGGACAGAATCTCCGAAGGCTGTCTGGCCAACACACACCCCTTGTACTGGGGAACCCAGTACTGGATGATTTCTGAAAAGTTGAAACCATTTCCTAAGAATCTGCTTCGCCCCAGGCTAAATGCACAGTAATTAATTTGTCTTGCTGGGTCCTGTTGCAACTGTAGCCCATCATACCAGAGGGTCGGATTGCTTCCATCCTGCTTTTAAAGAACTCAGTTTCCCTAATGGCAAATTTAGAAAATGGTGCAAAATGAATCCATGCCCTTCTACTGAAGTTTGCTGTGAGAATGTAAGTGGCATAACACTTAATCATAGAATTCAATAGAATCACATTAATTTGCAATGAAGCCTGGGAGTCCCATTGTGAATTCTAGAATATACCAAATAATAACTGAACAAGTAGGAGAAATAAAAGGTTTAAAAAACCCTGATAAATCATAACAATATAAAAACCAAAACCCTCAACCAGACTGGATAATGCACCACAAAATGCACTTCATTCATTCACATGTCAAGCACAATGAAGCTTTAATTATGTACTATATTATTCATAACTTGTAAATACTGCAGAATATTTTGTAAAAGCTATGAAGTTTAAGTAACTTGAGACTGCACTTGAGCACTGTGGTAGTAAATCATTGCCAGGAAACAAGGAGAAATTAGTGGTGATTTTTCTGCGTGGGGGAATTGTTTGGGATTTTTTGGTGAAAATCTTTGAAAAGAGAAAGCTAAAGTTTAGGAAAATGTGAAGAATTGAGAACTAACTTAAATGTGTTGTTCTGCTTTCATTTAACAGCTTAGTAAAAGATGATTAAGAAAAAATTAAAGAAACAAATAACAATACTAAAAAAAACTCAGAAGGCTCATTTGTCTATCTTGGCTAAATTGCCACTGACATCAGTCTTCGGTTTCTTGCAACTTGAACAGAATTCTTTCTACCCTTCAGGCAGTCTGGTTTGTTTTGTTCTGCTTCTTTTACAGCGCTTAAAGTGAATGCAGCTTAAAACTCATGGATAGGCTTTTGCACATATATTTGTTTAGATAGAGGTTATTGCAATATTTTGAATTGCACATGCCTCCCACCCCCGCAAAGTATATGCATTGGTATAAAATAAGGAGATAATTTGGTCTAAGAAAGATCTGATAATACACGGACTCCTCATAGGGTCCTCCTCAGCTAATTTAACTGCAAGGAGTTGGGCTGTCTGCGTACTGATCCCTGGATATTATGACAAGAAATGAAATTCAATGCTGTATACGAACACTGCTGTTTCAGATTTGCCATTTATATACAGGTACTTGGGACAAAACAGCCATCTGCTGCTGCAGAGCAGAGATCCTTTTCATAACATTATAACAACACTTAAAATTACTGTTTAGCAAATATGCATTAGTTAAAGCCAGCCGCTGTGTTGTTAGGAAGGAAAAAATGCGACTACTGTATTTAAGGAAAAACAAACAGGGGTGAGCTGTAAAACACAGAGCACAAAGCAATCTGACCTGCAGCAAGGAATCTGTTGAATAATTTAACCTGGCAATGTGAAGTTTCAAAGTCCCTGATATATGTAAGCAAAACAAAAGAAAAAACAGAAGAAAGAAAAATAGCCAGAAATAAAGACCTTCCATAATGGAATATACCTAGCAGCTATGTTCCTGTTCCTTCTTGCCAGGTTAGCTCTATCATCAAGTACCTCTGAACTTGCTAGGCATCAGAGTTTGTTAGCAAAATCAGATTGCCTGTGTTTTCCAAAGTTTGCACATACCATGAGGAATTCACAGTGAAACACAGCTCTTCATAAATCCCTTTGACTCTACAGAAACCAGGAGTACAACAGCTGGCTACCATTCCAAAAAAACTGCCTCCCTGCCAGCTAACTAGGCTGGAGTTTCTTGGCTTTTAATCAACACCAGCATTTCTTCTCTGGCAACAATTCATTCCCTCTATTCGGCAGCAAGAGGGAGACATTTAAATTTTTTAATCTAAATTCTATTTTACTTTTTTTTTTTCCCCTAAAGGAGAAATCTATCATACAGGTTAGTATACAGGATTTAACATCCATGCTGGAACAAAAAGGATGAAGACTAGTCATCAGTAAAATGGCAAAAAAAAATGGTAGTAACTAAAGAAGACCAAAAACACAGAAAAATGAAAGAGTTTGGGACCCTAAAAATCTGGAAGACAAATTCTTAGTAGGGGAAGTTACTTTGGAAACTTCTTAACAGAAAGTACTAAGTTAAAATGGCAGAGCTGTTTGGGTCATTTAACCTGACTTGCTAAGTGAATAATGTCACTGCAAAATACTGAGAAGTCAGAAAAAAATCTGAAATTCCAACCCTGGCACAGAAACTGTTGGAAATATGAGTTTGCAGATAAACTGGAAATTTACATTTCCCATTTTTTACTTTAATAAGACCACAATTTCAAGATTTTTAAAGTTCATCTGGAAGCAAGTCGGGTTGTAACACCCAGACATTGCTACCAAGATGGGAGGAATCTAGTCATAAATCCCAGCAGCCCACTTCCCCATGGGATGAGTGTTACTGAGGTATTTGCCAAGACGACAAATAAGTAAACGTCCTTTCACTTCCACTCTCACGCTTAGTAGGGTGAAGACTTATCCACACTGAAAACTTCTAACATAGCCCTGACCTTGCTGATATTCTGAGGACACTTCTTCATCCAGTCACAAGAATGGCGTGAAATAAACCAGAGAGGGGAAACATGCTCTCCTCAAAAGGACACAGAACAAGCATGTGCTGTCAATTATTTCTCTCTCACATTTAACCAGATCCCAGAATCCTTTATCAATGTCAGCTGAGGTCCTCAAAGGAGGAGTCATACCTTTTTCGCAGAATGTTTGCCTGAAGTTTGTGTAAAAAAATGGGAACAGAAGTATCAGTGGTCTCTCCTATTCAGTATGTGTGCTTTTGTGTGTGCTCACAAACCATCCATCCATTTTTTGAAGGACTACAAATTAACTTCTAAATTAATTGCTGTCTCAATGTGTCTCAATGTTCAGGAGATTCTACAAGTGAGATCTCATTCTGCCCCACCATCCACTCTGCAATAAGCAGCCAGAAGAGCTATAAAACAAACCTGAAGGAGATTCTGAAAGATGCAACATAATGTCCATGTGTGTTTTTCTGTATATGGAAGCACTCCAAAACATAGAGTAAAACAAAACCCTAGTGCTTGTTACCTTTGTGAAAAAGAAAAAAAAGAAGCAGAAACCGAAAAGGAAAAAAAAAAAAACCCTTTGGGGTCTCTGGCATGTTTTACTGAAGAGATGCTTACATGCTTCTTGTGTATTGTCCCATCTGCAACACCCTCGGGGCATCTCTTACCCTGTGGTCCAGCATGTGTGAACCACAGATCCAGAGGCCACAGAAAGATAATCAAAGCATGGTGTTCATCTACCCCCATTCTCTGCTGTGAGATAGGGGAAGGAAGAGAAGCCGAAAAAATCATATAAAAATGGAGCAAGCTTCTCTGATGCTAGATGGGCAAAAACTAAATCTTGCTGCAACAGCCTTTCAACAAATATTTTTCTCTTGTCTATGGCTGGGGAGAAAAAAATGACATCCTATAAATCAAACTGATTCAGCCTAAGCAACAGCAGACCAGCAGAAAATTGTTTTGAGGGCAGAAGCTATCCAGAACAGCAATTACTGACTGAGTTAGATCTCCTCTGGGACTGAACAACAGCCATTGAGGGGAGTTTCTCTCTCCCCCTTGCTCACTTGTGCATGTTTCCTCTCTATTTTGCTGTCTTAGCGGTCGGTCTCGTGTCAGGAAGTGTAGCACTGCACTGCATAATTAGAATAGTTGTGCCAAGCTTCAGCATGCTAATCCAGCATCTACCTGGGACAGTGGGCTCAAGAAAGACAATATTAACAGTGTTCCTGCCCACCAGCAGCTAAAAGGAGAGGCTGTGGAAAGTGAGATGCCTCGAGCTCATCAGGCAGAGGTGAGGCCATTGCAGAGGGCATCTCAACAGCGATGAATAAAGAGACATTGTGGAACCAGCCAGCTAGTAATAGTCTTCATTGTGCCCTAAGCGAGAAATCACCCAATGACATGTTCAACCTACCATGCCATCTTCTGTAGAAATTTCTGTGTAGCGAAGAGGGCAAGGGTTGGTGGCTGGGATGATCAAATTGCTCTGCATATTTGAAGAAGAGGGCTACAAGAATGATGAGGGGACAGGAGCATATGTCCTATGAGGAAAGGCTGAGGGAGCTGGGCTTGTTCAGCCTGAAGAAGAGAAGGCTGAGAGGGCACCTTATAAATGCTCATAAATATCTTAAGGGTGGGTGTCAGGAGGATGGGGCCAGACTCTTTTTAGTAGTGCCCAGTGACAGGACAAGGAGCAACAGGCACTAACTGAAGCAGAGGAAGTTCCAGCTGAACATGAGGAAGAACTTCTTCCCTCTGAGGGTGACGGAGCCCTGGAACAGGCTTCCCAGGGAGGTTGTGGAGTCTCCTTCTCTGGAGATATTGAAGACCCGCCTGGACAAGGTCCTGTGCAGCCTGCTGTAGGTGACACTGCTTCAGCAGGAGGGTTAGACTAGATGACCCACAGAGGTCACTTCCAACCCCTACCATTCTGTGACTCTGTGATTCTTGACAGCCTATGTTAATGACAGGCGTCATTATCACTGATACTATCTAAAATGTGTGAGAGGCATGCGGGGGCAGTAGGACATTACTGTGAGATTTGTTAATATATTTTGGCCAGCTTTTTGCAGTACAGTCTTTCTCTGAAGCTTCACAACCCTACATCTGGATCAGATTGCTTGCAAACACACATTGCTATCACTTTCTCCCATGTACTCTATATCCCTCAGTATTCGCCTTTACAGAGATTGAAGACTGTTTAAGGCAGATTTTTTTTTCGTGGGAACTTTATCAGTTCCATGTCTATGCTGAAGGTCAGAAATGGACTGTAGTCTCAGGGAAATACAATAACACAAATGATAGGAAGATATACTTTGCCCTTTTAAAACCTGCTACATCTAGAAATAGGAGATGTGCTAATGGAGGAGGTCATCAATAGTTCCGTTTTTAAGTAGGTATCCTCACTTTATATTTGGGAAAATGCATTGTACAATAAAATATCAAAGATCATGTAAAAAGTTCTCATTACTAACCACAATTTTGAATGTCAAATTAATTGACGTCCACAATTTCATTTAAATTCAGCAGTTTGTAAAGGTATGTGACTTCACATGTGCACGTACACGTGAGTATTTATACTGGCACACATACACATGTATTCTTGTGTACCACAGACTCATCCAACTGTATAAATAGTAATTATATATGTAGACACACTAATAGTTTTAAGATTTGACTTGCCCCCAACATACCCCAGATGTTAATGAGCATTTGAGGCTTAGCAGATTGCAGAGATACAACCACAGCCTATTTCTGTATATAACAGCATAAAACAGACCTTAAATCTCAGGCTTTTATTTCCTGGCTAAGCACTCCGGTGCAAGATAAGCATGAACACTGATATGTTCTGATAACCGGCAAGCAAACCAAAAAATAAAATAAAAATTGGTTTGCCTCACCTAGTTTTGACAAAAAAAGCTGCATTGATTTCATTTTGCCTTCAAGTTAATGGTGTGATAGTTTGATATCAGGCAGAGCAAGAGTAAGAATAGCTCTCAGCAGAAAACCAAGAGGCAATACTTGTATGGGGAGTAAAGGAATTATGCAACAAAATCAAGGTGCAGACCAAGTGGAGAAATATTTCAAAAATCATCCATGGTGGAGGAAAGCATGCACATTTCCATATTCTGCTGTGTACTGCCCTTCCTTCATCCCCACTGCTCTCCTCTTCCCCTAGACGCTCATAAAGCCCCTGACAGCAAATTGTCCACAAAGAGGGAAAGCTCAAGGGAGATCCACAAACCAAGTAAATGAAGAGGAAAGTGACTTCATTACTCTCCTGAGTGTGAGGGAAAACATCAGCTCTGCTCTCCAAGACGGGGCAGGTCACAAATTTATTTCCCTTTACTCGGTATCTGATGTTACTGCACTTTGTCAACACAGCTGGCGCAAGTCTCTGGGATGTTATAATGCATATTTGGAAGCAATAACACCAAAAAAGCATTCAACTGATCACACCTAACACACATTCTTTACACTTAGATTATGCGTTTATATTCGCAATGTTACAGAATAAAGTATCTGCACTCACACTACGAATCCAATCATTTGCTCTCCCATAACCAAGTTTCTAGCCACTCTACGATCAAAGAAAGATCAATATCCTTGCATTTCCAACAAACCCTTGGGTTGTATACGAGAGTTGCATGCTAGAAATATTGCTTCTATTTTCTGCTATGCTAGAAAGGGTTTTGTGGGATTTTTGGCCAACTCACCTGTCCCAGCTTCCTGGAGTTGAATTAAGGAGTCTGTTCGGAGGTAAATTCACTCATATTTATGGAGCAATCAGATGGCACAACAATAAATGCATGAAAGATCCAAGAAGAATAAATACAAATAGAGATAATGAAATGCCTGACATTGTGGCCTTCATATTCTAGAAATAAAAATGCTCAGTGAAGAGGAAATGTTCCCCCAGTAGAGAATATCCATTAGTATTTAGAACACAGGTTGTTGCTTAGGGTTTGTGAAATTTGCTGGCCTGACACCCAGAGAATGAAAATGAAATACAACACAAAATGTAGAAATAAAATCCACACCAAGCAGAGCAGAAACGCCCACCCACAAATATCCATAACTTTGTCTGAGAACAAGTTTTCATGAGCAACAAGTCACTCGGGCAACAAGGCACTGGGTTCTGTCTGCAAGAGCTGGACAATAAACACACAGTTTAGGGTGCAATTGCCATGGACAGGTTCATGGTCTGCGTACCTGTCCACTGTGAACTATTGGTCTATATTACACATTTATTTTGTATCAGCTTCCAAACCACTCCAAAGAGCCATGGGCATCTTCAGCAACAAACTGCAAAAAGTGAGATATATAGGTTTTTATGGCACCCTATAAAAAACTTTTTAAATTTATATACATATATATATATATGTATATACACACACAATAGGAACGCTTCTTGGGGACACTTAGTCTTTAAAAAAAAAGAAAATAAAGTGCATTTAATATTTGCAGCTACACTTTTTTGCAGCTGTTCAGAAGAAGAAGGTCTCCTGAGTACTAAGTCACCAAAGATATGGAAATCCATAAGCAAACTCCAAACTCAGTATCTTACACACTGACTTTTCCTTTAGCATCTCCTGCTTTCTGCCCCAAGCTGCAATGTATAAACTAATACGAGTAGTGAGGGAAGTAGCTGTAATCTATCACATTGACTGATACCAGCCCCAGGAAAGGTAGTTTATTGCAGGCGGTATGTTATCTTCAAAAATAGAAACTGTGAAAAGATTATGACAAAAACTTCAACACTTTCTACACTTTGTTTGCAGCACTATTAATTCTTCACTCTGGATTTATTTCCATGAGGGTCATTTAACCAGAAAAATACAATGGAGAAATTCATTTTCTTTTTAAGAGTGTTCTGGGAAACCAAGCAATTAGAGTAATCTTAAGCTGTCATGTATTATCAATTGCCACTCAATTATTTTACTTAAATAAAATACCGATTGCAGAGTCTGATCTGCAGCTATCAACTGAGTGATTCATTTAGGTGCACTATTTATGCTTGAGAAATCAAAAAAAGAATCTAACTTTAACTGAAAGAGCAAAGACAAAGGGACAAGGGAGAGGAGAAAACTGGCAACATGTAGCATCTTTTCACGGTTCTCTGCAGTGTTGCCAGTTCTCAGTTTAGAACTAGCTGAAACTACTGTACTCTGTACAGAGTCTGGAGATAGGTCAGTCCTCATTAAAAGTAAAGTCCATGGTTTTAGCACAGAGAGGAAGTTGTAATCTCCGAAAGAGGTCACTGAAGGTTGGAAGCTCTTGTCCTCTGTCTTCAGGAGACTGAAGGTGCACAACCAAAAGATGGGGTATGGCTGTCTGGGTCTCCAAGGGCTGCAGATAGCACCAGCTCCATGAGCTACCATACACCCTAGATCTGCCCAAGGTTCACACTGCTCCTCAGTGGTAAAAAACAGGCAAAGAAAAGATATATGCTCCATACAAGTGAAAAAGAAAAAAAAAGACTCTATCCTATATTTTCCTATGCATTTCAAAACCAAATGCTATGCTCTTTGTAGACTGTTCCAGACTTTGGCGCTGTGGGTTGCAGACTATGCTGTTGACAATTATATTTTTTCAGTCAATAATGTAGGGTGCCTAAAAGGCACAAATGCTGAATAAAGGTATCTGAGGGACATTTAATTACAACTACAGCTAAAAGTCTCATAAAAGAAAGGCTTGACAGCTGTCACCTCCTGTAAAAATCAGACATCAGACTTACTGGAGCTGACTCTCCAAAACAACCCTCATGTGGTTATAGTCTCCATTCTCTGCATGAGAGAGCTTCTTCTTTAAAAGTATTCATTATATCCAAAATTATTAATCTCATTGTTCAAGGATTTGTCTTAATGGTTAATTTATATCTATCTGTCCTTAGTTACTACTTGGTAATTTGTTACTACCTTCAACCTTAATATTTTAAATTATTCTACTCTTTTTTCAATGCTATTACACATCAAGTATTTCTAGGTAGTCATCATGGCTCAACTAATCACTGCTGCACTTTCTGAGCCTGCAGTTGGTAAATTCCTGTAATCTCTCTTCATAAATTATACTTAATAGGTATTCCTCACTCCTTTCCTTCTGAATCACCTCCAAATTTCTAACAGAAAAACCAGGCCAAAAATCTCTCATCTATTCCACACCTTCCTATCAGATAAAAGGTGCCAATGTCTAAGCAGACACCAAAGACTGTATGACAGTTTGCTTTACTTTTCAACTGTCTGCATTTACTTTCCAGTTGAAAATTTCCAATCTCTGGTTAAAATTAAAGCACTGTCTCACACTGAGTCTTGGTGTTCCTGTATCTCAGAGGGAGAAGCAATTCTTTGGTGGGTGACACAGTTTGAATGGTCTGGAAAAATTGTTCTAGGTCAATTTTTGCAATAGACTTTGAGATTCTTTGGTGTGTCTCTATAAGGAGACTAGAAAGGTGCAAACCTTTAGGTCCCACAATCTCAGAGTGACCCAGAAGAAAATTTTCTCAGTAAGCACAAGAGGGAGGCAGGAACGTCCAGAAAATAGTTCACATCTTTGACATTTAACCAGAAGTGGGAGGAGTCTGAGACACTGTAAGTAGCATTGCAAAGGGAGAAAAAGTACTCTGTACCTTTTTTCCAGAGCGAAAAATGTGGTTCAGAAAATACAGTTTGGTCACCCAACCCTACAGATAACATAGCTGTGTTGCCACACATGAGCCTAACTGTACTGGGCTGGACATCACGAATTTGATTATGATGCTGTGCCAGTCTAAAATGACATTCAATGATTCCACTGTTTCTAACTAAGATGTGCTATAGTACTCTTAATGCCTTGTGCTGTCCAAGATGTCATTTACTTTCTGTATCTTGACCAGTTCCTGAACATTTTTATTGATATTCCCTAAATAAATGTTTCAGAGGGACCTGAAGAGTTTGAAGAAATGAAGAGACTGGAGTCTTATGAAGTTCTACAAAGGCAAATGGCAAGTCCTGCACAAGGGCAGGAATCGCCCCATGTACAGGTTGGGGACCGACTTCCAGAAAGTAGTTTAGCAGATAAGGACCTGGGGGTCTTGGTGCCCAACGAGTTGCACATGAGCCAGCCATGTGGTAAAGTAGGCTAACAGCCTCCTGGGATGTATTAGAGTGCAGCCAACAGGATTACTGAGGTGATCTCTCCCCTATGTTTGGCATTTGTGAGACTACATTTGGAGTACTGTCCAGTTTGGGGCTCCCCAGTGCAAGAGAGACTATGATTTTATTGGATTTAGTCAGCCAGAGCACCATCATCATATTCAGGGGTCTAGAGCACATGACATATTTCAAGAGAATAAGAAAGGCCGAGAAAAGCTGTGTTTGTTATGTCTGGAGCAAAGCAGGCTTAGGGGACACCTTACTGCTGTGTATAAGACCTAACAAGAGCACACAGATGGAGCCAGTCTCGTCTCAGCGGTGTATGGTGGAAGGATAAGCAGCCACAGGCACAAGCTGGAACACACAAAAATCCAACTAAATAGAAGGAAAAAAATTTCCCATGACCATGTCCAAACACAGGAATAGGAGCCCAATGCATTTACCCTCCAAAATCGATTGTATTATTGTTTAATATTAACTTGGGTATCGTTTGCTTGAAGGTCTCATGACATTGACTCCTTCTCATAGTGGAGAGGAAAATATCCACTTCAGTGACACTGTTACCCATCCATATCTTGATCAATTATCTTTTGTAGCCTAGATCACAACCAAGATCTCAAGAACCTTGTTGTAATAACCTGTCTCATTTTGTCAAATTGTGACCTGCAGAGTATCAACGGATGAAGGTAAAAGCAAGTATCTCACCTACAAAGAAGACAAGGAGAGCCTTCAAAGGTTACAGAGTTGCTGGTGGTCCACGCAGAGCTGCACTGGCAGAGTTGGAGAAAGAAGGCATTTGATCTCAACTGTGTGCAAAGTCTGCATTATGAGCCTTAAGTTGAGCACAGCCAACAAGAGCTGTGTGAAGCTCCACAGACCAGACTGTGGACCTTCACAGCAGGGCTACTCCCCAGAAAATCAATCACTCCATGACAATCTCAGGAGAAAAAAAACCAATTTTTTTTTCCTTTTTAAGCAGTAAGATAGCTCCCAAAGGCAACACCACAAATTTAGGAAAAATAAATATGCATTATATTTTCTAGACAAGCAAAGGGAACAATATTTACAGAGTTTTGAAAGATACTTCTCATTTGTAATGTAGAAGGTAAAAGAAAAAGTACCTTTTATACATACACTGGTTTAGACAATGAGAATCCTGATGTCCTATAGATAAAGTCTTGGGCAATGACAGAGGTAGGTCAGACAATGAGACGTTGCCCATATTGTTTCATCTAGAAGTTCCCAGAAGGTAGCAAGGAGGGCTGATCTCTGATACTGTGAAGAGCCACAGAGACCATTTCTATTAAATCATTCAATGCCTGTAGGACGTTTGGATCTATATTGTGGCTATGGGAACTAGAAGGACAGTTCATGCTGCATTTTCTAATGCAGGGTATCATGGCATTTCAAACACCTGAGTGTCTTGACAAAGAAAAGGCATGTCTGAAAGCTGGTGGCTTTAGCCTTTGAAGGTCTTACAGGGGTAACACTCATTAGCCTGCTGAAGATCTGGGGAAAAATACAAGAAATTCTAAGGATATTGGCAACATGGTCATTTGGAATATCCTAAATCTCCTAATGCATGATGAAACCTACGGCCAAAGTTCTTCCTTCTATCCCAGGCTGGCCGAGGAAACTGCCTTTAGAGAAAATAGCAAGCACATAGTGTTTATTATTTACAGTGGGATGCAGAAAGCCCAAATAGAGCAGCATGTATAATTTTTTTTTTCATTTTCTCTTTATGCTTTACTCTATAATGCCTGGGATTCTCAGGTTTTATATTTCATAGAATCATAGAATCATTTAGGTTGACAAAAACTGTAAGATCTTTGACTCCAACTGTTAACCTAACACTGTCAAGTCTACCATTAAACCATGTCCCTATGCACCACATCTACACACCTTTTAAATACCTCTAAGGATGGTGACACAACCACTTCCCTGGGCAGTCTGTTCCAGTGTTTGATAACCCTTTTGGTGAAGACATTTTTTCTGTTATCCAGTTTAAACCTTCCCTGGCTCAAGAGGTCATTGCGTCTTGTCATATCACTTGTTACTTGGAAGAAGAGACAGACACTCACCTCGCTACAACATCCTTTCAGGTGGGTGTAGAGCACAACAAGGTTTCCGCTCAGCTTCCTTTTCTCCAGATTAAACAACCCCAGTTCCCTCAGCCATTCTTCATATAACTTGTCCTCTAGACCCTTCATCAGCTTCATTGCTCGTCTTTGGCTGTGCTCCAGCAACTCAGTGTGATTCTTGTAATGAGGGGCCCAAAACTGAACACAGTATTCGAGATGTGACCTCACCAGTGCCGAGTATGGGGGACAATCACTTCCCTAATCCTGCTGGCCACACTATTCCTGATACAAGTGAGGATGCCATTGGCCTTCTTGGCCACCTGGGCACACTGCTGGCTCATGTTCAGCCGGCTGTCAACCAGCACCCCAAGGTCCTTTTCCACCAGGCAGCTCTCCAGCCACTCTTTCCCAAGCCTGTAGTGTTGCATGGGGTTGTTGTGACCCAAGTGCAGGACCCGGCACTTGACCTTGTTGAATCTCGTACAATTGTCCTTGGCCCATCAATACACCCTGTCCAGATCCCTCTGCAGAGCCCTCCCACCCGCCGGCAGATCAACACTCCCACCCAGCCTGGTGTCATCTGCAAACATACTGAGGGTGCACTTGATCCCCTCATGCAGATCATAGATAAAGATACTGAACAGGACTGGCCCCAACACTGAGCCCTGGAGAACATCACTTGTGACCGGCTGCTAACTGGATTTAACTCCATTCAACACAACTCTTTTGGTACAGCCATCCAGCCAGTTTTTCACCCAGTGAAGAGTATGTCCATCCAAGCTATGAACAGGCAGTTTCTCCAGAAGAATGCTGTGGGAAATGGTGTCAAAGGCTTTCCTGAAGTCCAGGTAAACAACATCCACAGTCTTTCCCTCGTCCACTAAGCACGTCACCTTGTTCTAGAGGGATATCAGGATAGCCAAGCAGGACTTGCCTTTCATAAATGCATGCTACTGGTCCTGATCACATGGTTGTCCTGTAAGTACCCCAGACTTTTCTTCATCATTTATCACTATGTCTCCCCCACATCCAATAAAAGATGGAGATTCTCCTCAGCCCTCCTTTTGTTGCTACTGTATTAATAGAAACATTTTTTATTGCCTTCTACAGTAGCAGCGAGATTAAGTTTTAGTTCAGCTATGGCCCTTCTAATTTTCTCGCTGTATAGCCTCACGACATCCTTGTACTCCTGAGTTACCTGACCCTTCTTCCAAACATCACAAACTCTCTTTTTTTTTCCTGAGTTCCAGCCAAAGCTCTCTGTTCAGCCAGGCTGGTCTCTTTTCCCTGCCGGCTCACCTTTTGGCACATGAGGACTGCCTGCTCCTGAACCTTTAAGAGTTCCTTCTGGAAGAATATCCAGCCTTCCAGGAATCCTTTGCCCTCAGGACTGCCTCCCAAGGGACTCTGTCACTCAGGCCCCTAAACAGGCCAAAGTCTGCCTTCTAGAAGTCCACAGCAGCAGTTCTGCTAACCACCCTCCCTACTTCTCTGAGAACCGAAAACTCTACGATTTCGTGACGAATTATGCACAAGATGGCCTCCAACCACTGCATCACCCAGAGTCCTTCTCTGTTTGCAAACAGTTCCAGCAGGGCACCTTCCCTTGTAGGCTCACTCACCAACTATGTCAGGAAGTTATCGTCTTCCATACGCTCCAGGAACTTCCTAGACTGTTTCCTCTCCATTTTATTGTATTTCCAGCAGACATCCGGTAAGTTGAAGTCCCCCACGAGAACAGGGGCTAGGGAAGACTTCTGACAGCTGCTTACAGTATATTTCATCCATCTCTTCATCCTGGCTAGGTGGTCTATAACAGACTGCCACCATGATAGCTGCCTTGTTGGCCTTACCCCTGATTCTTAGCCATAAACACTCAACTCTTTTATCACCATCAAGCTCTAGACAGTCAAAACACTCCCTAACATACAGGGCTACCCCACTGACTCTCCTTCCTTGCCTATGCCTTCCGAAGAGTTTCTAGCCTTCCATTACAGCGCTCCAGTTCTGTGACTCATCCCACCAGGTTTCCATGATTGCAACTATATCATACTTTTCCAGCCACACAATGGCTTCCAGCTCCTCCTGTTTTTTGCCATGCTGTGTGAATTAGAGCTTTTATGTATGCAGATTACCAGTACAATATTAGATGGTGTCTGGCATGCCAAATCTAGAAAATTTAGGTTCATCTCGGATTAGCACTGTGAATTACAACACTATCCAGTAATTAAAATGACAGTTATGAACAACAAGTAGCTCGCTCTCTGACCAAAGCAGCTATCATTCAAAAATTCAATCATTCATTTTACATTGTCAGTTTTGCTTATGTGCCATTGGCAGATGGGAGAGGTGCTCGCACAGAAAAAAGTCTAGGTCATTTAAGTCTCTAAAGGAAAGACCTACTATTTAAAGAGCAGAGTTGGTGGATGACATGTTGATGTCTGCTACACTTACACTTACTGCGAGGCAAATTGCCCAGTTCTCCCTTCAGAGCCAATGGAGAGCCAACAGAGGGCTTGAATTGAGATTAAGGGTTAGATATTTTCAGGCTGTCTGGGAATCATAAATACTAACCTAAATTTTTAGAAAAATAAGTGAAACAACCTTAGAGCTATTAAACTGGAAAATTCATGCAGCTCTGCGGAGAGGGACCTAGGTCTCCTGGTGGATGACAAGTTGAGCATGAGCCAGCAGTGTGCCCTGGTTGCCAAGAAGGCCAATGGGATCCTGGGGTGCATTAAGAGAAGTGTGGCCAGCAGGTCAAGGGAGGTTATTCTGCCCCTCTACTCTGCCCTAGTGAGGCCCCATCTGGAGTACTCTGTCCAGATCTGGGCTCTCCAGTTGAAGAAAGATGAGGAGCTACTGGAGAGAGTCCAGCAGAGGGCTACGAGGGTGATGAGGGGATTGGAGCATATGTCCTGTGAGGAAAGGCTGAGGGAGCTGGGCTTGTTCAGCCTGAAGAAGAGAAGGCTGAGCGGGGAGCTTAGAAATGCTTATAAATATCTTCAGGGTGGGTGTCAGGAGGATGGGGCCAGACTCTTTTCAGTGGTGCCCAGCGACAGGACAAGGGGCAACGGTCACAAATTGAAGCGTAGGAAGTTCCAGCTGAACACGAGGAAGAACTTCTTCACACTGAGGGTGACGGAGCACTGGAACAGGTTGCCCAGGGAGGTTGTGGATTCTCTCTGTCTGGAGATATTCAAGACCCGCCTGGACAAGTTCCTGTGCAGCCTGCTGTAGGTGACCCTGCTTCAGCGAGAGTTTGGACTAGATGACCCACAGAGGTCCCGTCCAAACCCTAACATTCTGTGATTCTGTGATTAGGTGAATTTCCAGAAGACCAGAAAAGAGAGTGTACAGTCTGAACAGAGCAACGTAAAAAAGTCGGAATTAGAGGCCAGTCAGCTGAATATCAGCCCTGTGCAGCTCCCAGTGGTACAGATATTGGGACAAATAATCAAATGTGTGATTTGCATTTGCACATAACTCACCAGAAGAAAGAGTAGCAATAAGTATGCATTTGTCAAAAGCTACCTAGTATCCTACTGGGGCAGGGTGGCAGACCTGAGGAAGAGGAAAAGCAGCAGATAACAAATACACAAGTAGGGCAAACACAGTCTAGATGAAAGAATTGTAAAATTTGATGGGAAATCATATTTAAAAACTACTTCTCCATCAGTAATTCTCTTAGGTACTAGACTAGAAGGATGCACTGAAAGGAGTTCAACCTCGTGAAGTTCAATAAAGCCAAACACAATGTCCTGCACCTCAGATGGGACCATCCCCAGCATCAGAACAGACTACGTGATGGAATGAGAGCAGCCCTGATGAGAAGGACTTGGGGATACTCGTAGATGAAAAGCTGGACATGACCTGGCAGTAAGCACTCGCAGCCCTGAAGGCGAATCACATCTCGGACTACACAAAAAGAAATGTGGCCAGCAGGTCATGGGATGAGGTTCTGCCCGTCTGTTCCACTCTGGTGATACCACACTTGGAGTCCCACATTTAGTTCTGGAGCCCAGCACAGGAAAGACATGGACCTGTTGGAGCAGGTCCAGACGAGGCCACAAAAATGCTCAGAGGGATGGAATATCTCTCTTATGAGGAAAGGCTGAGAGAGTTGGGGTTGTTCAGCCTGGAGAAGGGAAGGCTGCGGGAAGGCCTTACTGTTGCCTTTAAATATATAGAAGGAGATCATCACAGAAACGTGGTGGGACAACTCGCATGACTGGCATGCTGTCACAGATGGCTACAGACTCTTTAGGAAAGACAGACCGACAAGGAGAGGTGGGGGAGTTGCTCTACATGTGAGGGAGCAACTGGAATGCATTGAGCTTGGCCTGGGGGCAAATGAGGAACGAGTTGAAAGCTTGTGGGTTAGAATTAAGGGACAGGCTCATAAGGGTGACATTACG
>Ga0065711_1005152_pt1 | contig 21144 bp, 20 predicted proteins | sample Hoacrofraction12_FD_59098 | JGI IMG/M metagenome (GOLD analysis project Ga0065711, IMG submission 59098) | Hoatzin crop microbial communities from Cojedes, Venezuela - Epithelial fraction 12 v2 (version 2) | ecosystem: Host-associated > Birds > Digestive system > Esophagus > Crop | place...
GCTCATGGTCAACCTGTCATCCACCAGGACACCCAGGTCCCTCTCCGCAGAGCTGCTCTCCAGCAGGTCAGCCCCAAGCCTGTACTGGTGCATGGGGTTGTTCCTCCCCAGGCGCAGGACGCTGCACTTGCCCTTGTTGAATTTCATCAGGTTCCTCTCTGCCCAACTTTCCATCCTATCCAGGACACGCTGAATGGCACCACAGCCTGCCGGTGTATCCACCACTCCTCCCAGTTTGGTGTCATCAGCAAACTTGCTGAGGGTACACTCTAACTCTTAATCCTGTGCAGAACGGGAGCACCCATTTGCAGACCGAACCTTCTTTTCAGGGAGGTTTGCTGCCTCACTGGCGCCGAATTAGGTACGTCACCACAAGACTGGAGAGCCTAGCACAACCTTCAGACTACTATCCATTCCTGCTCTTTCATGTGGGTACTAATGATGTCGCAACAAAATGTCTGAGGTTGATCAAAAGAGATTTCAGAATCCTGGGAAGAAAGCTAAAAAATTCAGGAGCACAGGCAGTGTTTTCCTCAGTCCTCCCAGTAATGGGGAGAGACTTTAGAAGAAACAAGATGAGCCCAGGATATCAAGAGCTGCCTCCAGTATTGGTCCCTCCATCCAAACNTTGGGGTTTTAAACTATGGAAGATACAAGGTATGCTGGGGCCCAACGGGATCCACCTGATGGGGAAAATGCATCTTTGAACATGAGGTGGCAAGACTGAAAGAGCTTTAAACTAGAATCTGTCGGGGAAAGAGATGCCAACAGGATTGCAGTAGTAACCCAAGGGTTGGCACCACATCACCTGAGGGTGGCAATGATAGTGGGAACATTTACACTGCTCCTGGGAGCACAGAGGGCTCCAGAGTGTGTCTGAAATCCTCATACACCAACACATGCTGTATGAGAAAGAAAGAGGATGAACTGGAAGCTTTGGTTAGTTCCCAGAGCTCTGGTATAATTGGTGTTAAGAGAGACTTGGTGAAATGAGTCCCATGACTGGAGTGCTGGGATGGAGGGCTACAGGGTATTCAGGAGGGGTGGGCAGGGCAGGTGAGGTGGAGGTGTTGCACTCTGTATAAGGGCGAGGTTTGATTGCACAGCCCTAAGAGTGAGTGATGATGTGGTTGAGAGCCTCTAGGTGAAGATTAGGGGGATAGAAAACAAAGGAGATGTTGTAGTGTGATTCTACCAATCGCCCAGCCAGGATATAAGCACTGATAAATTATTCTATTTAGGAGATATTTCTGGACCAGTAGCTCTTGTTTTTATGGGACATTTCTACTTCCCAGACATCAACTGGGAACGTGTGACAAGCACATCTTGGAAATTCATGAAGCCTGTAGATTACTTCCTGTCGTAAGTACTCAGTGAGCCAATTAGGAAAGATGCCCTCCTAGACTTGCTGTTTGTGAATAGAGGAGGACTCATGGGAGATGTGATGGTAGGTGGCTGTCTTGGCCACAGTGATCATGAAATGGTGAAGTTTAAAATTTTCAGTGTAACAAGAAAAAAGGACAGCAGAGCACATACCCTGGGCTTCAGGCGAGCAAACTTGAAGCTATTCGGGAGCTATTTAACAGGGTACCCTGGGAGCCTGCTTTAAAGGGCTGGAGAGTCCATGAGTGCTAGTCAGTCTTTAAGGACCATCCTTTAGAAGTACAGGAGCAGGCAATTCCCCTGCATTGTAAGTCAAGCAAGTGGGGCAGAAGACCAGCTTGGCTGAACAGGGAACTCCTCGTGGAGCTCAGGAAGAAAAAGAAACTGTATGATCTCTGGAAGTGAGGTCAGGCTTTGCAGGAAGTGGTTGGCATATGCTGGAAGAAGACACAAAAGGCCAAAGCTCAGTGTTGAAACTGGCCAGTGTTGTGTCGGATAACAAGAAGGGCTTTTTAAAGTATGCTAATAGCAAGAGGAGGTCTAAAGAAAACATTGGACTGACACTTGTTGAAGATGGTCACCTGACAAATAGGGATGAAGAAAAAGCGGAGGCATACAGTGTGCTTTTTTTTGCATCCGTCTTTAATAATACTGATAGACCTTGGGCTAACCAGTTCCCAGAGTTGGAGGACCACAGATGTGGGAACAGTGCCTTTTCATTTGTGGACACTGAAACTGTAAGGGACCAGCTGTATCAGCTGAATGTTCACAAGTCCATCAGGCTTGATGGGATTAATCCCAGACTACTGAAGGAGCTGGAGGATGTTATGGCAGGACCCCTCTAGATAATCTACCAAAGGTCTTGGGAGTCTGAGGAGGTACCCGCTGACTGGAAGCTGGCCAATGTTATTCCAATTTACAAGAAGGGTGTGAGGGAAGACCTAGGAAACTACAAGCCTGTTAGTCTCACCTCAATTCCTGGAAAAATTATGGAGAAGATTAGATGGGTACTGCTGAAAGGTATTTAAAGAATGATGCGATCATCAGGCAGAGTCAACGCTGGTTCCCAAAGGGAAAGGCCTGTTTAACTAATGTGATACCTTTCTATGATAAGGTCACCTGCTTGGTGGATGAAAAGAAGGCGGCAGATGGATTTTAGTAAGGCTTTTGATACTGTCCTTCCCAGCATCATTCTGGGCAAGTTGTCTAGCTGTGGGATGAACGGGTTCATGGTGTGCTGGGTGAAGAACTGGCTGAAGGGCAGAGCTCAAAGGGTTGTAGTGAAGAGGGCTACATCTGGCTGGTGACTGGTCAGCAGCGGTGTTCCTCAGGGCTCGATTCTAGGGCCAGTTCTGTTCAATACATTTATCAACAATCTGGATGCAGGAGTTGACTGCACCATTAGCAGGTTGGCTGATGATTCCAGACTGGGAGGTGCGGTTGGCTGAACCGAAAAGCGGCCCTGCAGGAGTGGGTCTGGGGGAGCTGGTTGACAGGAGGCTCAGCAGCATGCCCTGGCAGCCAAGCAGACAAACCACACCCTGGGGGGCATCAAACACAGCATGACCAGCCAGTCAAAAGAGGTGATTGTCCCTCTGTATTCAGAGTTGGTGCGGCCTCGAGTGCTGTGTGCAGTTCTGGGCCCCACAATTGAAGAAGGATGTTGAGGTCCTTGACTGTGTCCCGAGGAGGGCCCCAAAGCTGGGGCAGGGTCTGGCAGGCATGTCCTCTGAGGAGCAGCTGAGGGCTCTGGATCTGTCTGGTTTGGAGAGCAGGAGGCTGCGGGGCGACCTCACTGATCTCTGCAGCCTCCTGAGGAGGGGACATGGAGAGGGAGGTGCTGAGCTCTGCTCCCTGGTGCCCTGTGCCAGGGTTCGTGGGAACGGCCCAAAGCTGCGTCCGTCAGGGGAGGGTCAGACCTGACAGGAGGAAACATTTCTTTACCGAGAGGGTGGCCAAACCCTGGCACAGGCTTCCTGGAGAGGTGGTCAATGCCCTGTGCCTGTCAGTGTCTAAGAGACCTTTGGACGATGCCCTTAATGCTGCGCTTGAGCTTTTGGTCAGCCCTGAAGTGGACAGGCAGTTGGACTAGGTGGTTGTTGTAGGTCCCTTCCAACTGAACTATTCTATTCCCATCTGTGCATGAAATATATAGATAAGAAACTGGAACATGATCAGATTTTGCCTTATCAGTATTAAATATTGTTGTATTGTTCCTCATAACAGTTGTGTCCAGAACTCAAAATGTTTTGACCTCACAGTTCATATTTGTATACAATTTTGTTGAAGTCAAATTTTCTCCTTCACAGCGTTTCACATGATGATCAGAAGAATGTCTTTTTTTCCCTTGGCTTTGTCAGAACAGCACGATAGACCTTTCAGTTCTCTCTGAATGTCACCGCACGCGATGATCCGAAAGCTGAACTGCACTTCCATCTGCTGGTGAACCTGTAATAGAGCATGGAGCTGTTACTGAGCGGTAGCGCGCCCCAGGAGTTACTGTAGTTTGAATGCAACAGGTATGTTGTTCACTGGCCAGTAAGCTTTTTTGATTTTTCATAGTGTTACTTACCAACAAAAAAAGATCTCAACCCTCCTCCCCATGCCACTGCTCCAAAACCGTAAGTGCTAGTGCAACATCCAATCTATCTCGGAAAGTAGTGTGTCACCTGTGTGCTGGCAGAATGGGCTGGGTCCTGTGTGTCACAGGCAAATGATGCAGATTCCATTACACCACGGAGAACTCATGTTTCTTCAGTGAAGCATCAGTACTGACGAGCCTCTTGGAGTTTTCTGAAGAGCTGGCCATTGTTTGTTGTTTGTGGGGTTTTTTAAGGCTTGAAGACCTGGAATCAAGTTAGTAGCTTACTTTTCTTTCTAGTTCAAAAGAGAGGTTATAACCTTCTAATTTTCAGTGAAAAGCCTCTCAGTATGAGTGACTGCATGATCCAGCAATACCGTATACATAAAGCATATCTAAATTTATTCTGTAGTTAATTTTTTTCAGACTGATCAGTATTTGAATCTTGATAACAATTTTTAAATGCTGGACATACAATGAAATTGGGTATTACAAAAATCTATTTAGTAAAAACAGTGTCTGCTCGTATGTCTTCTTTCCAAATCTGACTGTTACAGGCTGAAATGTCAGGGCTTTCTCTATTAAGATTAGAGACTGTATCAAAGTCTGGATATCTACTGTGAGAAGATGTCATGCATAGCTGTATATCTTAATGTTTAAAAGCAGAAAAAAAATTTATTAGAATAATTATTGTGAGGTGTTTTTTTAATATTCATACTTAAAAAAAATACAATTGCCTTCTGAATATCAGCACAATATTTACATATCTCTAATTATGAAGTCTGGAAACACACTTACGTCGGTAAAAATAAAACCAGAGAAGTTCTTTGTAAATACATGAATTCAGCAGGTGGGTTTTAAATTAAAATACCAGCTATGCTACAGCCTATTTCATGTTAAGATACATGCATTGACTGGAAACACTGTGAAGCTTCTGATTCAGCGCTTTGCTGTACGGAGAGAGAGTCATAGATAATAAGCAAATTTAATTGCTTTGCTGAATCAGTTCCTGTATTACAGAATACTGAAAAAATCATCTGACTTCTACAATCAGTAAGAATTGCCAGTGGCAAATGTGTAGCCATAGAACGTATTTAGAAATAAGCAGATAACTAATTATACAAGACAGATCAATGCACTACATTATACTTCTGTAAATCTAACACAATATGTCACTTATATTTTTTCCTGACTGCATGCAAACATATGTATGGGATGTCCACATGTTAATTTTGCAGTGCAATTTTGGATAGTTTGGATAAATACAGTATCTGAGTCAGTCTGGAAGCTATGTGTGATGCTGCGTGTTTCTGAGATCGTCTGGGGGCTCTTGGCCCTGTCTGTCCTCGCAGGTTTACCAGCTTGCATCCTAGCATTCATGCTAGTCCCCTTGCAATTCAGGCAAGGACCATACAAGCACTTGGGCGGACACCAAAGGGGAGAAGGGAGCTGGACATCTGCCCCTCAGCAGCAGGAAATGCAGCAGCACTTGGCCAAGTTAGCATGAGGTGTGCTGCGTGCTGGGCAGCTGTGAGCAGGGAGCAGTCACCAAAGCACAACCTTGCATCATAAGCACTCAAATGCTTGTTTGTAGGCAAAGCTTGTCCAGGGAGACAGGCCATTTTAGGAGAGGGGTATCGTTTATCTGCACCATGGTGTTGTACAACAGCAAGATCATTGTCCATGCATGCCCTGGTTGCCAAGAAAGCCAATGGGATCCTGGGGTGCATTAAGAGGAGTGTGGCCAGCAGGACGAGGGAGGTTCTCCTCCCCCTCTACACTGCCCTAGTGAGGCCCCATCTGGAGTACTGTGTCCAGTTCTGGGCTCCCCAGTTCAAGAAAGATGTGGAGCTACTGGAGAGAGTCTAGCGGAGGGCTACGAGGGTGAGGAGGGGACTGGAGCATCTTTCCTATGAGGAAAGGCTGAGGGAGCTGGGCTTGCTTAGCCTGAAGAAGAGAAGGCTGAGAGGGGACCTTAGAAATGCTGATAAATATCTGCAGGGTGGGTGTCAGGAGGACGGGACCAGACTCTTTTCAGAGGTGCCCAGCGACAGGACAAGGGGCAATGGGCACCAGCTGAAGCAGAGGAAGTTCCAGCTGAACACGAGGAAGAACTTCTTCCCTCTGAGGGTGATGGAGCCCTGGCACAGGGTGCCCAGGGAGGTTGTGGAGTCTCCTTCTCTGGAGATATTCAAGACCTGCCTGGACAAGGTGCTGTGCAGCCTGCTCTGGGTGACCCTGCTTTGTCAGGGGTTTGGACTGGGTGACCCACAGGGGTCCCTTCCATCCCCTAACATTCTGTGATTGTGTGATTCTGTCCACATGTTACTGCATGCTCAGCCACTACGAAGGACAAACAGTGCAGCCAGGAGCCTCTGGGCAGATCACGAAAGGACCTGTGCCTTCAACGTCTTCCCACACCCACTAAATCAGCACATGGCCCTGTGTGGGGAGGCAGTGAAGATAGTGCATCCTGCTGTTGCCTGGCAGGTGGAAGGCAACAGGTATTGCCGAGGTGTGTGTTCAGCAAACAGACCTTGGTAAAATGGGCCCAGAGTGCAGCAGTCCCAAGTTCTCCAGCAGCAGCGGCTGACCCTGCTGGCTTATGGCACAGGCAGCTTACCACCGCGAGAGTGAGAGAAAGGTTTTGGAACTAGGGAGCTGAGGGAGGCAGGGAGAATTAAAAAACAAATGACAACTACGAGAAGCAAGGAATAGAGCAGAGGAAGACCTAGCGAAAACCTTAAAGTTTGTTTGCTGTTTGTCAGCTTGCCTGTTTTTTGGGAAGAGGGATCTGATCAGTGTGACTCCTGCAGAAAGTCTGGCTGTTCAAAATCAGGAACAGGGGCTGTTGGGATGGACTGCCTAGATAAGGCTAGAAATTAGAACACTAAGAGGTTGCTAGTAAGTACCAAATCTCCTGCAAGAAAAGGGAAGGGGGTGAATGAAGGAATTAATAGCTTCTCCTCCCCCCTCCCCTCCCACGCTAAGCAGTCTGCATTAGCTTGTTATGGCATTCAGGATGCTGTGTGAACTGGGGAAAAGATTGCTTTTGAATGGTATACGTTTTGGAAAAATAGAAAAGTTTTAGTGCTTTGGGGATTTTCCATGACCATAAGAGTCTCACAAGACTATGGTTCCTGTTTGTGTCTGGAGATTGCTTGTAGCAGAAAGTGAACCCTGATACTAGGGTAGCTTTGCTGTGGCAGTGCAGGAGATAGCTATGCTTTAGGTATTGGTAGGCTGGCACAGACACATGCCTGTTTTTTTTTTCTCTTATTCCTATGTAGGAAGGGAGTAAAATGGAAAAATGTGGTAGAGAGTTTCAAGATGGACTGGACAGGGTGCTAGATAATCTCACGTAGGCTCCCTTTCCCACGAAAGGTTGAACCAGATAATCTTTCAAGGTCCCTTCCAACCTGGGCTGTCATATGATTCCATATTCTAAAACTGTAAAGCCTGCTTGCATCTTCCTTGGAGTCTCCTCTACTGGAGACTTAAGAGTTAAATTGGCCTAGGCAAAGGTGTGAGCTTAAATGCTGAAATAGCTTTGCAATAGTCACTTCTGTGATGCTCTTACAGTGGAGCAAGAAAGCTGACAGATGTATATAGATCAGGAAACAGACTGTTTTTATTTGCTACAATCAAATCTGATTGTCTCTACTTGTCTAATTGTCAGCTGTTTGAAGCCACACTATAGGCATCTTTTTGCCATTCTTGGTATCTCTTATTTCCAATTTGAAGTAGAGGTTCCCTGCATGAGGGGTGCACATAACCCTATAGAAAGCATTTCTGTGGTAAGGTACAGAGATAAGTTTTTGTTGGCTTAACTGATGACTTGCTTGAATATATCATGGAAAAGCATCTGAACACCTTTAATACATGTGCATATACATTAACATATGTTTTATTTATATGTCCATGTGTATGTATGTGCATATATCTTTTATATAAATTTCACAATGCCAAAGATAATCCATTTTCATATATTATTTTGCTGCCACATCAGCAATCTTATATGCACATGATTATATTAAATCTATATAGATATATGTATGTCTGAATGTTTACCCGTGAGGCTTACTAGGCTGTGCATGTGGTGCTTATTTCTGCTGTGGGCATGGATTCCAATGTCACATTCAAAACTACACTTAGACTGGAGGTCTTCCTGGCTGCAGTCAGCAGCTGATTGTACTTTAGCTACTCCATCTGTGCTTAACAAGGCGACACTGATGATACAGCTGTTGTGTGACAGCTGTAAGGTATCCAGAGGACTGGAGAATTTTTGTTACAACTTGGACATCTTGGTGGTAGAAGAGGGATGAGAACAGGGAGGAGCTACTCTTTCAGGGACATGTGACATCACAGACTTAAAAATGCTTTTAGACAGAAGAGGTCTTAGAGAGCGTGATTAATTTATTTTCCTGCATTCTCACAGACAAGAACAACATATCAAGTACCACATAGTCCAGGTCAATTTGTCAGTTTTTGCATAGTTGCTTCTTCCTTTTCATTAGATTTTATTCTATCTGAGCAGAACTTCTGCTCTTACAGAAATGAGACAGTGTGCTAATTCACAGGAACTTGAGTTTCAGAAGGTGTGCATTTGAATACAAGCAAAATGGAGGTTCAAGATTGAAGCGCTGAGTGCTGGTCTGTTCAGTGGAGAGACTTGGTGGGGGGGAGAATGGCCAGATAGTTCAGGAGAATGGAAAGACAATGGGCGCTGTTACCTCCCACTGGTTTTTTGCTCACTGATGTGATGATTTCTATGTCTGGGGAAAAGGTTAGTAGCATTTAGTTAGATCTGTGAGGAGAGTGGAAGTCATTTTGCCTAACTTGTATATAGAGTTTGGTTTTCCTTATATAACCAAAATGCTAACAAAAAACTTCCAGAATCAAAGTTGTCATGCATGGACTAATAGCATTGTATTTTTTATATATATGTATATGTGCACTGTATTGTATTTTTGTGTATTCTGAAATGGAGGGAAATGGAAACCTGAAAATTTAAGGAGTCTGGCTGTGCAAAGTGATGACAGAGCTAAAACCAAACCTTAACTTCACAAACCTTGACAGTCCTAATGGCCATCAAATTACTCCTGTGCCCAGGTTTGTTTCAGCTCCTTTCCTCAGGAGCATCTGCCTTTATTATGGCTGAGTGCAGTAGGAAGAGGATGGTTGGGATGGAAACGGAACGCTTTCTTGGGAAACCTTTTGCATTTAATTTACTATCTGTTTTCAACTGTACTTGGAATTGTACTTAGGTGTTCTAAAGCTACTGACTGTTGTTTAGGGGCCCTCTCTTAGCCTTTGGAATTTACCAGCCATGAAGAAAGGCTTGGCAGCGGGGTCAGACTGGTTGCCTGGGGGTCTCTTAGGTACGCGCACTGCCACATGTTCATCTCCATTTCCAGCAGTGGCGGGGCCACCTGGTGATCCTTTTTCTCCCGACACACACACACATGCACACACACACACACAATAAGCTGTGAAAACTCAGTTGCCAGGACTGCAGGTCCTAAAATATTGCCCAGGTTCCTCAAAAGCTTTTGGGGCTAGCTAAAAATTTCTGCCCAGCAGATGGCACGATTGTACAGTGCCTGAGACCTACCTGGGCATGTAGAACTGTGATTCTCTTAAATTGGACTTTTCTAGGTGCTGTTCAGCTGGTCAAGATTACACAGAGTAATTTCACAGTGATACATACAATTCTTGTTCCACCGAAAACAGGGGGCATGCTGTGTTTGTCAGTATCCTTGGAGGAGACGGTCCTTTTGAACAGCGTAAGTCGTTCAGCTTTGTTGTATTCTGAAGTTGAAGCTATTGTGTTTAAACTGAATGATGCCACTTGGTTTCCAAAATGCAGGAAATGATGGAGGTGGTTTTGGTGGACATGGGCAATGAAGAGTGCCCGAATGGGGTCTAGAGACCTGCTGGGGAGGACCCTTAGCTCTCAGTGCTCCTCTCCTGGGAGCTGTACTCCCACACCCCCACTGTGACCCCTCTGCTAGCTCACTGCACCTCATTCCAGCTGCTCACAGTCAGACCCAGAAGTTTTCAGAGGGAATATGAAGAATAGCGAATGAGGCAGGATAATGCTCATTCCTGCTGCATCACTAGCCGCTGCCCTGGACTGCATCTGATTCTTTGCCAGCACACCCTGACATACAGATGTTTGTTTCCTTAAAGATGTTAGCATAGCTCATTTCAGAATGGATTTTACAGTTACTTAATAAATAACACCTTATAAGTGAATTTCTAGCAGAATTTGTGCACAATGCCATTCTGAAATGCATCGTAGTGTTTGGAGAAAAAATGTATTCTATTGTGCAGTTAGAGGCCAATTATGAACTTGCATATTCCATGTGTAGTTAAAATTGAAAAAATATGATTTCTTTTTTCAGCACCGTTTGGAGGATTGAAACTAAAGGGTCCTAAGGCTTGGATGAAATGAAGCGGGATCTCCTGTTAATGGGTGTTCCCTAGACAAGTGTTTTTGCTTTTTCCCTTAAGGATTTTGTGGCATGGTTTGGTGGGGTTTTTTTCTTTATTTCTTAGTTATGAGAACATCCAGAAATGATAAGAGATTTGGATTATGTAGAGAAATAGAAGACCTTCTTAGCACATTGATGCCGAAATGAAGAAACCACAATGCCTGCTCCCAATCATGCAAGCAGGACTTTATAACCACCTCTTTGAACTCTCGCGTATTAGAGTTGCCTCTTCTTACACCTCCAGCTGGAAACTTTGAACAAGCTTGCATAGAGCTTCTTTGTTTTATCAGTTACCATTTCTAGGGAATTTACAATGCTAGCATCTAAATGTGGCAATTATAGAAATCTGTGGTAAACTTGAAAAGCTGATATTTACTCGGAGGCTTTTTAGATTGGATTGCTCCCTGCTGATGTTTGTAGTTGCTGTCTACATGGGTCAGCGTAAATATTTTGATATTGTGAACTGCTTTATATTAATTACAGAGTTTATAAATGTGAAAAATTGCTTGTGGCTAGCACAGACACTTTTCTTCTCCACCTCTTCCCTGTATAGCAAACTTGTGGAAAGTAGAGAAATCCTCTGAGAAGAACCCAACATCTGCCTTGCTTTCATCACTTTTCTCAAAGGAAGCAGGGAGAGAGTAACTCAACAGTGAGCTCTCAACATTGTAATTACTGTCACTGACTCCTCTCATCTGAGAAGATTGATTCAGAGCATAAACGTAGATGCACAAGTGGAGCTTTTCCAGCTTTGTCACCTGTAAAAAACTCTAGCAGCGCAATGTAGCCTGAGCCACTTCCCTACAAGTTTTATGGCTCTTTCATGGAAGATGTCTGTAGAATCTGTGATTAAATTTAAGGAGAAAAACAGTGCAGTTACTACATAATGTTTCTTTCTGAACTTTCCAGAAGAGAGTGCTTATGCAGTTCTGATCAACTCTTATTGCAAGCCTTATTCAAAAGTAGGAACTCTGTCAGAAACAGAAACAATCTTACTACTCAGCAGTATTTGCTCCTATCATTGCTGGCAACGGTTGTGGAGGCCATTTCATAACTCTCTGAAACCTGAGAAGGCTGAAAAAGATGTGATCTGGATATATCATATGAAAAACTGTCAAACGTCCTGGTTGCAGGTGAGTACTTAGCAGCCTGGTTTTGCCTGTACTCATACACTGCCGACCAGAGTGTGTTAGATAGATACTTGTGGGTTCCTGGTCACCCAAATAGCAGGAGTACAGAAGGGGAGTTGCACTGGGAGAGAATTTACTCTGCTTAGTAAAAATATAGATGCACAGTGCACATCAAGAAACTATCCTCGGTTGCAGCTGTCCAATAGTGCCTCATAAGCTGGACATTTACACCGCCATACACATGTTTTAGGTTAAAATAACTTAGCTTCTATTAATCTTTGTAATAGACCCTTACGGATCCACTTCAAGGCTGCCTCATCTTGTTCTACTTTTCTATTAAATCCATGAAAATGTCTTTAGAGGGTATTTTCCTAATCCTCTCCTGGATTTGAACTTTGTTTTCTTTGTACTGCACTGAGCTCCCAATTGGAGGAGAACTGCTGTTGTTTCCTTGATGAGCTGCTCATCTGCCAGGAAGCTCCATGAAGCCAGATCTCTTTCTCCTATAGTTACTCATTCAGCCTTGCCTATGCAAGTCTGGACATCATGTCATCAGCTACAAGGAGTTAGTAGTAGTATTTTGTATAACTTTTAGAATACTTTAATGAATAATTTGCAAAGACTGGACAGGGCAAAGCACTATTACCAGATGTTTTTACGCCAATAAAACTTTATAAAAAGACCACACATGGCTGGAAGGCATAGCCAGCAATCTGGGAGTTTAGATGAGAAGTTATAGCTGATGTCCCTACCAGGAAACTTTGGCTGACTTGGTTTTGTTCTAGAATGGAGGTCAGTAGAGTTTAAAAACCATTTAGTGTGGTCCTTCAGCCTGCAGCAGCTCTGCTGATTCATACAGGTCTGCTGATGCCAGGTGCAACCTTTTTCTTGAAATACTTTGCCCCTTTGGGAGACTCAGACCCTTTGCCAGGTGTTAGTTTTCTCCATCCATCCTTGCCTATGCTCTGTGCAGTTCAGCCTTACAGAACAGAAAAGGACATTTACCTGCCAATGGCCAACTTTGCTACTGTTTGTGCTTGTTTTGTACTTCCTGTGAGGATCAAAGGCTGCTTGCTCTAGGTAGTGAAACTAAAGATCTTCTCTGTATTTTGCATAGGCCCATCCCTAAGTGCCTTGCTTTTTCTTCCAGAAGAAGCATAGGAACAAGTGTTAGAATCCAAAAGGCACTTTGGCGAGCAGCCACCTTAGAGACTTTGTCCCTTCTCATCTAGAGATATCTGCAAAAGTGCATCTAATTGCTGCTTGAATAGCCCGGTTGTTTCTGCCCTGGAAAATTTGCCCTGTAGTGATATAATCAGTGGATGTTTCTTTGATAACCAAGCTGCACAGCTTCTACAGCTGGAGCTGTTCCAGATTTTCCCATTCAGTGTGGCTGCAGGGGCTTTTCCTAAACTGTGCCAGTTCGGACTGTAGTAGAAATATTGCCGTTCACTTCATAGAATCATAGAAAGTTTTGGGACGGAAGGGACCCCCTAGAGGTCATCTAGTCCAACCCCCCCGCAGAGAGCAGGGACACTGCCAACTAGATCAGGTTGCTCAGAGCCCTGTCCAACCTGGTCTTGAATGTTTCCAGGAATGGGGCCTCCACTACCTCTCTGGGCAAACTATTTTGCTTGAATATCCACTTCTTATATACAGAGGAAAGAACTCGGTGAGAAAGTGAAATGTCTAGAGGACTCACACAAGAATTTAATGGTTTTGTGAGAAGATTTTTCAGCTGTAGAATAGTGAGTAGAATGCAATTGTGAAGGATATCAGCTTTCATCTTTTAGTATAAACTGGGTCAGCGTTGTCTATGGCAATTATTATGTTTCTTTTAAGTAACAGAATTGATCTTGCTGGTTACTTGTAAACAGAAGGTATAATGCCTCCTAACTTCTTAAAATTAATTCAGTCACATCCTGTCTTTTCCCCAGAAATACTATTTTACTAGATGAGTGATAGTTCTGTGCAAATGTGCTTTGCATTTGAGTAAGAACACTGAATATGGTATTAATCAGATATTTAACTGGGTCAAATACTAAGCTGAAAATAAATTGGCTGAGGTCCACTGAAGATCTGCCAATATGCAGATTTGGCCCAGAACATTTAATCAAGCTAAAGTAATGCTGAAGGCATTCTTCAAATGGTGCCCTTCCTCAGGACTGCCTATTAGGTGGAATTCATCAGAGACCAGAGCAGATTAACTGCTTATAATAATAGCAAAGTACAAGCAAGCAAACAACACCCACAACCAAGTCACATGTTTTCCTGTTATATTCCTTTTGAATATCAGTCTCCTCTACTGCTCTAACAGTCTTGCAGCTGACTAGGTTGGCCATAATAACAACAGTTCATTACAATAATTTCTTTAAACAAGAAAATTTCTTGGATTTGCAAGAATAATGTGCCCCAGATGCTGTACGTATAGTGGCACTAGGACTCTCCACCTCCTTCCAAGGTCACTTGAAAGCAGCTGTAAGAAGATGGACTCTGGTGTGTAAGTACCTCATGAGAAATGAGTGCAGTGCAGAGAGGCTGGAGACCAGCCCAAGACTAGGACTCCCAGGCATTACCACAGGAAAGCCAATCAAAGGTATTTTAATTGAAGCTGCCCAGCTTTGCCTTTGCTTGACAAACTTTTAAAATGGATTCCCTCTGCCTTTCTTTTCCTGATTGCAAGGTGAACACTTCATCTTTTTGCAAGTGCTATTCTGACAATTTGTCACAGTGATTAATTTTTGCTCCCTCTTACATCTTAATTGCACAAAGAAAGAATTGAACAGTACGCATTGGCACAGATGTGGCACCATGGGATGTTTATGTCAACTTTGTAATTAAAGAATACTAAATGTGGCATGTTAGTGTAATAAATTTATTAGAATTGCTAGGGGAAAAGAAGTCTCACTTTCATTGTTTCTTCCACAGTGCCCTGGGAAAGATAAAATTTGTTCTTAGCTGTATGTTGAAACACATTTTTGGCAGAGTCTGTATGAACGTCAATTTTAGGGATATATATCAAAAGCAAGACAACAATAGAGCCAACACAGAGTTTCTGAAAGCAGCATTGAAGCTGCGAAGTAAATACCAAGAAGGAGGGGAAGTAACTCCTGGAGAGTTGACCTGGAAACTAGTAAAGATATCAGGACCCAGATAACCTTGGTCTCAGATACAAATTCTTCTGCTGATCCAATATGTGGTGGGCACAAATCTATGACATGAGTCTCTTCCAAAATGTAATGATTTCATTTGAAAAATAGTCACTGACTCCTTAGGGTTGGCTGAAGTCATGGTGGGAATGGTGGGTTTACCTTTACATACAGATGCTAAACAAGAGCTGTCGTGGTGCTCAACTGATATGTGTTTTGGGCTGTGCTTTAGGTTTTCAGAAGAGCCTTAATTTCTGAGTGTTTTCTTCAGATTAGTAAGCCTATCTATATATAATTTTTATGCACCAGTTTTTAATATCTGCCTTTGTTCTCCATCCACCCCTCTAGCTTTTGCCAGGATATTTACTACTCTTTGGTAATGTATTGTAGGAGGGCTTTTCAGTTGTAGTTACTGCATTGAGACCCATATAGTCATTGACTTTTTTTCATCTCATGCTTGTTGGCCTTTTTGTGCTTTTAGCTTTACACACACTAAACAAGACCCACTGGTGTTTCATAATATATGTAGTTCAGCTCAGACAAAACGGCGTGAACATCCTTCTGCAGCTTCTCTTAGTTTACATACCCCCATGCCCAATGGTTGCTGAAAGCTGAAATGATGTGATACCAAGCATGAGTCTCCTTCCTGTTCAGTCTTGCTACCCCATAAGCAGAATGGCATTAGTTCTCTTTTGTGACAGAGAAAGCTGGTGCCATCCTTGATGAACATGCCTTCAGCCCAGTCCCACCCACCTACCCCTGCCTCACTTCAGGTGACTGTGGCAGAGCAGGTACCTGTTTTTCTCCCAGACTGATAACTAAAATCTTGTGCATCTGCTTGCTTCTACCAGCTAGGCAAAAGAACAGCACCAAATCCAAACTGAAAAAAAAAAAACCAAAACAAATTAAAAAACCCATTTCATCATGGGCACACTTTCTAACCTGTAAAAGGCTAAAATAAACTCCCCTCCACCTACCTCTTCGTGAAGCGCGAGCAAACTGCACTTTTGTCTTTCTATTAGCAACGTTTTCCCTTCAGAGAAGGAAAGCAACTGTGGGGACAGGGTGCCCGTGATCCGGTCGTGCGTGACCTGCCGGGCCACCACTGTCAACGGGCGGACAAGCAGTGGAAAAGTGACGATTTCTGGGTGGCGCTGTCCGTGCTGCATCAGTATATTCACCACCCCATTGCCTTATCAGCACAGTACGATTCGTAATTTCATCTTGGAGGTTGCTTACGTTATTACAGTATTTTATTTAAACTTTCTTACCAGTTACATGTATCCAAGAAAAATCCAGAAGGACATGAAGGCCTGTGACAATGGATCAAAGAAGCACCTTTACCTTCCCCATCAGTCTAAATGCACTCCTCAAGCCTGACTAAAGCCTGATGCTCCAGTGGAAGATAGCAGAAATCCTTTGGAGGTATTCCTTTCTACCTTGTGACTTTTAGCCTTTTACAATCTATTAAAGAAACTCCTTTCTGTGGTGAACGTAGGCTCTTAGAATGGCATATTCAATTGAACTTCAGTTTCCTCATGGTGAAAACAAGAGGCAAGTCTCTGCAGGACATGAAAGCCTATTGCGTTGCTTGATGTTTGCCTGTGCCTTCTAACTGTTGATTTAAACAGCTTACATACACCATAGTGCAAGGGGGGCCTACAGGCCCAAACAAAGAAGGCTGCTGCCCTGAAACGACTGGCAGCTATACCAGGGAAGGGCCAGAAATTCATTACTTCTAGCTGTTCATTCTCTGTCAGAAGTCAAGGTTTGGGAAGGTGCGGTGGTGGAAAACTTTTGGAAGGGATGATGTCACAGCTGTGGCGACCATTGACGCTTCCCTTTCCAGCCCAGCTGTCCTCACAGCGCTCTGTGCCAGGCCCCACCACATGGAGACCCTACCACTGCACCTCATCTCGGGTGGCGGAGAACACTCGGCCACAATTGCTAACCTGTCCTGGTAAATGTATTGCTTATGCAAGTCCATGGAGCTTGTTTCCTGTGCTATCGAAAGCAGTGATATGTGTCTTGTCCTAGGTTTGTGTGTAGAAAAAAACTGGGCATACAACTGTGAAAAACAATGTCATGTTTGTCATAGGACTGTGCAGGGACAAGCAAAAGATGGCTGTGCTGTGCAATGTACTGTCCCTGGTTAGTGAAACTGTGCTCTTATTCAGCCTATAAACTCACTATAACTTGAACAAAGTAGAGGAGGCATTTTGCCCTTTCCTATGTGTACTATGGAAAAAGACGACCACACGTGCATTTGTCAAAGGCAGACACAACCTGGTCTGTAAAGCAGGAGGAGTACAACGAGAATATCCAAAGGGCTGGGGTTGATGGCCAGGTTTTTCTAAAAAGGGAGCTAAGCTTCTATAGAGAAAGGTGAAGGAGAAGGCAGGCAGTGGGAGGTCAGGCAAGAACAGACATCAGGTGAAACGATTTTGTGCAGGAAGAAAGATAAACACATGGATAGGCTGCAGCTGGGGAAGGTCAGCCCCAGCAGCATGAAAAGCCTTTAGGTGTCTTCTCTCTGTTCATGTCCCTCAAATGTCTCTGAACCTATCTAAACTCTGTACGTCAGCCGTGGAAGTATTCATCCCAAGGGCAGCGTGCCAGAGGTGAGTGGGTATGGAAGTGTATGATAGGGAAGGGAGAAGAGGAAGGATGAGAACGTACTGAGGAATATGGACAAATTTGGAGTGTTATTGAAGTATAAAACTTTTGTTCAATGGTATCTAGAGACTTACTTGAGCCTGTATCTATATCTTTTGGATTCTATATATCTTTAAGAATGTGGCTTGAAGATTCAGTTCCTTTTCTGTATGGCTCTTAGCCACAGCTACTCTAGAGTAATTAGATCACATCATATACTGGAAAGGGAAATGACCTGTTCCATCTGATTGTTTAAAACAGAAGTCTTAAACTCAGGATTATCAGTCCCAGACACCGCTGATAATAAGTTAGCCTGAGAGAATCAAGTGTTGTGCATGCATGTTGTGAAAAACATTAAATGGTTGTGTGTTTTGGGCACAACAATGGAAAAAAAATCAATAGAAGGTATTCTGTGAAGTACATATTAACTGACAGTTATTGAGGCAACATGTAAATATTTTAAAGATTTGTGTATTGTGGGGCATAGCTAACTGTAATTCATTAAAAAGACATGAAAAATTACAGGAAAAAATACTCATTCTCCTGATGTCCCAGTGCAGGAAGAAAAAGCCTCATGCACAGCCCCAAGGAAAGGTTGTGCCAGTACTATCTCAGCCCCAACCATGCCAATTACAAGGTAGAGTTTTCCAAGGCTTCACCTGTCTCTGTTCTCACTTGCTGTTTATGTCTCATAATAAAAATTATTGCTTATATCTTGTCCTAATCTGGCTGGTCAGATAGCAGAAATCCTTGCATGCAACATCTTTCCATTGGGTTTATGAAGAATCTAGGATCAATTTGATGTTTTTTCCCATACATGCATTTCAAGGTAGGCACCCATGAATAAAGTTGTATTTTATATACAGGAAGAACTGAAGAGTAATAGAACCACATAAACATAACATGGCAAATATAGAGAACAGGTCTGATACATGTTTCTTTATAAACCTGAGATATGGAAAATACGGTCTCTCAAAAGTGAGGTTCTTCAGAGGAAAGATAAAACCTGTTGTGAAAAACTTATTGCAGGTGTGGTAACTTCCTGTTGAAGTATGAACTGTAGCAATATATTACTTATTAACAGAACAAAACCAGTTTACAGTTAATTAATCATGATGTGCAAAGTGCTGGTTAAGCAGAGTTACTTCTGATGCCAGTTAAGAAAACTTATAAATGACTGAAACCAGAAGTTCCTCTTTCTGTGAAAAATACTATCAATACTGCTCATCTGGCATGCTGTCCAAGTCCATGAGTTTGTTATGAAATCATAGCTCGAGAGCTAATAAAAATAAACAATGCAATATCCTTTAAGCAGAGGAGAACTAGACATGAAAGATAGCAAAACCCAGTAAGTATATTAGTATGAGTGGGTGGAAGAAAATATTTTTTGACACGAAAGTAGTTCTAAACAGTGCGAGTATTTGAATTCACAAGCTCTGACATTCAGCAAAATATGGTAGAGGTGAAATAGCACATTTCACTGTTTAGCTGCTGTGATGTGCAGGATGGAGAACAGCAAGGAAGTGAGGCAAAAGCGGGCTGACTAGACAAGCTTTTCAAGTGGTGCAAAGAACAGAGTTGAAATTTAGGACTAGACACAAAAATCTCTACAATGTAGAAAAATCCAGGACAGCTTTTGAATGATAGATAATTATCCTTCAGCCTAAGTTCCTTGTGGCTGGAGACGAAGCATCAACTAGGTACTGTCAGGGAGTCAAACAGATAAAATCCTAACAACAAAACGTTAGAATGAGTGCAAGCATTTAATGTTTCTAAACAGCAGGGTTCCGAGACTGATGGAATGCAGTAGGGGTCCTTTGAAGAACTTTGAACTCTTTTCAGATGTTTCAGCTGTTTTATGTATTTATGCTTTGTATAATTCAGATGTGGATTTGGCAGAACACAGATTTTTAGATATTGTTGTTGCTCCTCAGCTGGTTGTTATTAGTCACAGTCAAAATTGCAAATGATGTATAAAGATTTGTGTGTCTTGCACATGCTGACAAACAATAAAAACAAGCACTATTTTGATATGTAAATGCAATCTGTCTTTATTAAATAGGAGTGAAATTACTTCAATGATATAAAAATTTTAAAATGCATCTTTTAATGTTATTTCAATTACTTCAGACCATAAAAATGCTTAGTTGCCTTTCTCCCCTCTGAAGTCACTGGAAAGTTAGGTTTATAAATATCTTTGTTGATGCTGAAGGTTGACTGCACGTTATTTTTTGAGGTATAATCGAAGAGGAAATGTTAAAGATTGGCTTTCTGCGTTTACAGGCAGCTGCTTTGCCTAGAACAAACTTGGTGGTTCAGAGTAAGCTATGAAGGCTTCATTGGCCTCTCCAAGTGGGGAATTACCCCCCTGTAATGGAATGAGCGGTAGTGTAGCTAGTGAAGCACAACTTCGCTTTGCTGTAACAGGGACGGAGAAAAAATAAGGGATGGCCAGGGAAGAAGTGTGGAATAGGAAAGTCAATGCCTAAATGAATTGAAGCTGTGTAAGCTGGTATTTGTCAAGGCTGGAGAGTAGAGTGATATAATGTAGTGGTGCAAGATGAAAGCTTTCACCAGCTTGATGGCTGGAGAAGAGTTTCTTGCAGATTTCGTAAGTTTAATTTTTACTGAACTTTATTAGTAGGGCCACAGCGACAATGTACTTCTGCAGGAGCCTATGTCATACAGTGTACTTAAAAATCAACCAGAAAAGCAGGTGAATAGTTAGATGACAATTATTTGCTTATGCCGGTAGTTACTGTGTGTACCTTCCTTTTAAGGCAGAACTGAGTTAGGATTCTTCATCCTGGAAAAGATTTGAGGAAAGACACAATAGATGTTTCTAAAAGCACTAGTGGCTTGGAAAGGGACTGATTGTGTTGGAAAAGGCTGTAATCAAGAATTAGGGCATAACGGGAAGCTAGAGGGTGGCAGGTTCAAGGCAAACAGAAGGTGGTAATTCTTCAGGCAACATGCAGTTGAGCTGTGGAAATCCTTGCATTCGCAATGTCCCGTGGTTAAAGGTTACGTGGGAGGCAAGATGCCACAGAATCCACTAAGGGCTACTAAATGCACACAAAATATGTCTAGCTCCTTAAGTTGTAAATGGGTGAATTGGTCAGAGGAAGGGATAAAATATGCTTCTTTATTAATCTTCCTGATTCTATTTATTTATGTATTATCTGTTTTCAGCTGTTGTTGGAGATGAGGCACAAGATTTCATGAAATTATGTTGTGGATTCCTTTAGGGTTGTGATCTGGAAAGACAATAGAGTTGAATTAATGGCATTCTCTTGAATTCCATTTGAGAAAGTGAAAGTGAATGAGAAAATCCTCCAAAAATTGCGTGAAAGAAATAGACAATGAGAACAGCCAGAAATCAAAGAAGGACATGATTTTAAAGACAATTAGTGTGGTTCTCACCTACGCTAAAGTTGAAGAAACAATTATATTTTAAGGAGCCAGTAGAGATATTAAGAGTGTTTTAGCTGAGTCTAAATGATAGATGCTAAAATAGAATCACAGAATCATAGAAATTTTTGGGTCGGAAGGGACCCCTAGAGGTCATCTAGTCCAACCCCCCGCAGCGAGCAGGGACACCGCCAACTAGATCAGGTTGCTCGGAGCCCTGTCCAACCTGGTCTTGAATGTTTCCAGGGATGGGGCCTCCACTACCTCTCTGGGCAACCCGTTCCAGTGTTTCACAACCCTCATTGTAAAGAATTTCTTCCTTATATCCAGCCTAAACC
>Ga0065711_1036316_pt1 | contig 21144 bp, 12 predicted proteins | sample Hoacrofraction12_FD_59098 | JGI IMG/M metagenome (GOLD analysis project Ga0065711, IMG submission 59098) | Hoatzin crop microbial communities from Cojedes, Venezuela - Epithelial fraction 12 v2 (version 2) | ecosystem: Host-associated > Birds > Digestive system > Esophagus > Crop | place...
CCCCCCCCAAAAAAAAAAACACACCCCAAAAAACAAACCAAAACCCCTACGTTATGAATTATTCCCTGGACAGTGGAAATAGAGGAATTTCTGAGCAACTATGGATCAAAGAAAAGGAAAAGAAATTGGCAGAAGTCGGTTTACTGGTTTGGAGGATTCCTTCTAACAGGGTAGTGGTTTGTTTATGCACAGCCGGTAATGCTGTACCCAAGGCCCCAGCGCTGTGCGTGTGGAAGGGGACTGCCCACCTCTGCCTGACCAGGGCCAGCTGCAGCAGAACTACTGCAGTAAAGCCAATATAAGACTATTTTAACCATAAATCCAGTTGCATTTCTCAATGTAGTTTGACTTAAAATATTTTCTTCCCTTCGTAGCCTAAAGAAAGATGAAGGAAAACCAAACAAACCTTGCAGGTACCAAACTAAGATGTGGGAAGCAGAGACACAAAAATGGAGAAAAGAAAGGTTGAATTTACAGCCACATAATCCTATTTCAGCAATAACATGCTAAAAGGATGATTATATTTCTCCTGTGACATCTGCATGGCAGCATTTTTTATTTGTGCCCATGCACAACCCTCTTAAAGTTCAGAGACTATCTGAACAACAGGGGATTTTCCGCCATTCCCATGGTGCTGGTCAGACAGACATCACGCACCCCAACATTAGAGTTTGACTTTTTTTCCTATTATCTGAGGAGATAAACATGGCAGTATTTATTTCAGTGCAAAACCCAATCCTGTCATAGAGCAGAGTTCTGGTAGTAGAAGTAAAAAAAAGGATCTTTTTGGTTTCATCTTACTTTTAGGAAACCAGAGTACTAGAGTGCTGGAGGGTGTGGTGGGACATGGAGCTGGCCAGAGGTACATCTGCCTAGGTCTCCTGTTTATCAAGAAAACTTTCAAAATCAGAAGGCAGCTTTTATTTAGACTCTAAATAGAAAAAATTGTTTAAAAGAATGAATTTAAAGGAACTCAATAGAATAGCCATAAAATGGCTTACGCAGAAACCCCTCGCTGCCAAACATACTGAGGAGATAGGTCCTTACCTCCAGGCTTGCTTTCAGCCAGCTCCCTTGTTTTCATAGTGACAGGAGCCCCAACATGGCCTCCCTGCCTTCAGGAAGAAACACTTTTGTTTCCCCAACAGACTAAGAGTCAGTGGAGAAACTACTGTCCTGCAGCTGTGTCACATCTGTTACGAAGGAGGCAAGTCAAAGACTTCAACAGGAGCTTCTTTGCCCTTGGCAGGCTCTAGTTTGGACAGTTGAACAACTTCCTCAGATTATGTGATCTGCTGCTTCTCCGAGTAGTTGGGGGTAAAAAAATTTAAAAAATAAAGATCTCGGTACCTGCCCAGCAGTGGTGGAGGGCAAGCTGCATGCTTGCTGCAGCACTGGAAGCAGCAAAGGCTCTTCTTGCCACGTGCTCCCAGGCAGAGCTGGTCCAGCTCCTCCACCTCACAGAGGAACCTCTTCTCTCTTCCCAGGCCCGAGCAGCACTACCTTCACGTCTGCTGAAGGTGCCACTGCCCCATGGCTTCAAGATGGACGCGGTCCCCTGCTTAAATCAGACACCTCTGCCCTACTCCTTGACTTATACAAAGAGCCTCTCAAGACGAACAGCCTTTTTCTTGTACACTTCAATCTTGCTCACTTTTGAGTGATCTCACATGTAGCATAGGATGAGCATATTCCATTTCTGAGCGTTACTCCTTACTATTTAAATGTCACATTTCCCTACATTCTCATAACACAACAATTTACACCACAAATATTCACTTTCACGTTACGCTACCCACACTGGAAAGTGAGAAGCGTACTCTTGATTACTTTCCTGCTTTGTAGGAAACATAATACATCACTTGGCATTGAAACAAGATATTGAAATGCAATTTGGTAACACACCAATTCCCAAATGAAAAGAAACAAAACCCCCAAAATATTTACATACTAGCTTTTTATATAGTTGAACAATTTTTGTATGGGTTGGTAAACAAAAGTATTTCCTGCACTACATACATTTTACAGACAATGGAACCTGGCACCACTTTCCATTTTACTCGGTTAATATGAAATTGTGAATACATTCAGCATCTCTTCTTCACTTCAACTTCAAACATCTCTGCACAAGAGACAGCTCAGGCTGACACACCGTCACCTTCTGAGAGTAGCTCTGTTTTGTGTGTTTTGTTGGGGTATTAAAGGCTATCTTCCCCCAAGTATATACAATCTTGGTTCAACAGATGAGTATATAGCTTGCAGTCTCTTAGGTCAGTGCTAGTTTGGGCACAGCTCTAGGCAGTGTCTAATGAGTGAAGAGATGTCCTCATTCCCAGAGTAAAACCCCAGAACATCTCCTGGAAGACCTTTCCCAGCGGGTGGCCAGGCTGGGGTGTGCCGAGGGGTCCGGGAGCCACGTGCACAGCAGTACACACACACTAGGCACTGTGGGAAAACGGTTTTCAGTGCTGCAAATCATGTGCATCATGCTCAACCTCAATAGCTCAGCTCTGGGCTGGAGTTAGGGCAAAGGCACTGCCTAGAGCTGTGTCTGAACTGCCACCAACACTGCTTACGTGTTCTGCAATGTCTTCTGCTTTCACGAAATTCTTCGGCTGCCCTGACAGCAACCCAGGCTTCATTTTGTACAATTTTTTCCCCAACCATCAGTAATGAACTTCATAGAAGAGGTGATTCTCTACTCTGTCTCAAACACAATTTTATCTCTACAGAGGCCCTGAAAAAGGCTGCCTCTTCTGAAGAGTCAACCCAAGGATGAGCACCCACAATCAATCCCTTTCAAAGATGAAGTGGCACTTCATAAGTCCTAGCTACCATTAAACTGTAGGATTGCAAGGGGAAAGGTGAGGAAGCTTTTCCCCACCCCCCCAAAAGCACCAACCCCAAATCCCAACGCTCTGCTCCTTCTCAGATGCCCTACAGAAGGAAACCTCAAGCCCAGCAAGAAAATCCTCCCGGCACATTAATGGCCTCGCAGCAGACTTTACAATAACTCATTGCCCTTTAGGGGAATCAAAGAAACAAACATTAGAACACACTGTTCCCCTGAAAGGGGAATTTTGCAGAACTTGCAGTATTTTTCTGGAAACACAAAACGGTTTATGTAAATGAATTCTTACATCCTTAGCGGGACTTGGACTGCAGAGTCTGGGTATTCAAAAAGAGGAATGTCTAACACGAATTGCAATGCAGCCTAAAAACTATCTTGCTTGACAGCATCAATAGCTTCTTTCAACTTCCCAGTCATGATCATCAATAGCATCGGCAGCATTATTTGCTCACAATAATGCAAACAACCAGGAATGCCGATTCACAGCATTCGACGGCTTACAAACCTATTTCTAGCTCTGCTATAGAAATAGATTACGTCTCAGTAGTTCTCTGGCAGAACAGGAAGGAGTAAAGGCAATTTGCAAAGCCCCATCAGTAAAATGGGAATAATAAGGCTTATACATCCAGACACGCCTTCCTCAGTGCTCCACGCTGAACTTCATTAGCACTCAGCTATTGCAACTCCCTTGTTACAAATGGGTCCAATTTTGTGCTTTGGGTTCTGTGCAGTTGCGTACGACAAAGCTCCATCCCAGTTATGGCAAGGACTCACCCAAGACTTGAATTTTTTCTAGGTTGATATTTAGGCAGTATTTGCTTCTAAACCACTCCTGGTACTTCAAAGAGCAATCTAAGGACTGCAGCCAAGAGTAACAGAGTGAGAAAGTCAGAGATGACCAACAGGAAGAACCGATGGCAACATGCCTTTGACTACACAAACATAGAAAACAGACACTCATCTGAAGGAGGTGCACCAGATTCTGTTGCCATGTTCGCAGAGCTAGTGGCAGTACAAGCTGCTGAGCTTGCTTTTGACTCCAGCACCAGTATAAAAAAATCAGGTTTAATATGGCCAGTGTTGTATGAACATATCTGTACATCCATTGCCTTATACAGAAAAGTGGTCCTGTGGCTTCCCAAGCAGGGAAGCAGACACCTTTCGTGCCATGCTCCATCACAAGGCTTTATAACAATGGCCATAGACCAGCCATGTGCAGAAGTGTAATCACAGAAAAAAAGCTAAGCTCAGGACTGGTACAACATGGAAAAAACCAGCTAGCAGAGAGCAGAACGCATTTAGCCTACCTTACCAGCACTGACCCGAGAAAAGCACAGTGAACCCTAGGGAACAGCTACGAACCAACACAAGATGTGGTCACTAATCTTTCCGAAGGTGACCAGCTTGTCCCGAGTCGTCTATTGTACTGCATAGAGCAAGGTGAGCAACCAAGGGTGATTTCCAAGAAGGAGATGAGCATTCATGATAGATGCTTGCTCCTTTTCAGGGACTTTTGCCTGCTCAGGCTCTGTAAGAGAGCTCACATTACAGAATCGTTTCTGTGCCACAAAACTAGGCTCTCTCTAGATCTGGGGCAGGTGCTGAACTCCAGCTAGCAAGAATCCTTTGCTGTGCAAACTAGCAGCAGAACTAAAGCCAAGTACTGTCCTGTCTGCAGATCAAAAACAACCCCACCAAAACACAGTATTCTAAAAAGCTGCAGTTCTGGGCACTTCACAGTCTGGCACAGCGTGCCCTGGGAACAGCCTTTCAGCATTATTCTCACCTAATTAGCGTTCCTCATTTCTATCAATCTATTCACACTGTGTAGCGACACCTAAGAATGGCAGTCTTGGGTCAGACCAAAAAAAATTAATCTAACCCAGGGAAAAGAATAAGAACAAGATGAACACAGAGTGATGCTCCCAAGAGCCTGTCCCGCTCTCCAGCAATTTGAGCGAAGTTTCCCAATCCAGAGCTGATGTCTTTGCACCCAAGACATGCACAGCTCTTTTGTAAGCTTTGAGCCTGGGTACTTTCTTAATATGCACAAGTACAATATAACAAGCTTACCTGCTGTAATAAAATGTAATCTGGGTAGCACTGAGCATCATCACAGGGAACAACAGCGTTCATGGTTGAGCCCTTGGTACCACCCAGCTGAGCTCACAGAGGAGAATTCACCTTCTGGAGCTTGACTTGATCCTGGTCTCTGTCAGTTCTATTGGTGATCCTGAAGTCAGGGCCCCACCATTGCACAGATACACAGTAGGGACAGTTCCTACACCAAAGGTCTGTCATCTCAGCAGAAAATAAAGCATGAAGAACATTCTTTCAATTTTAGCTGTTAAGAACAAGTGCTCAGAGGGAAGCAGAGGAGCTTTTCAGCAACCGTCTCCACAAAAAAGCAGCACTAAGCCACTGGCCTTAAACAGATTCCCACAACCTGGGAGATGCAGGGTGAGCTGGGACCAAGGCAAGATTTTGGTTCCAAAGCAGCAAGGGAAAAGGAAACCACGAGAATATGTCAAGCCATCAAACTGTGATGCTTTTTCAGAAGAAATATCAGAAGCTCTTCAGAGGGCACTTAATAAATGAAACAGTTATAGGAGACTTCTGAATTATAAATGAAGTAACTGAAGATAATTTTTTTTCTTTTTTGGAATAGGTTATTCATCAAAAAACCTCTGATGAGTCAAGACAATGCATTACAAATGGACTTTTTCTCTCTGAGAAGAATTATTGCTGCCGATGGTTTTTTTCCTCATTGAAAAGCAAATCAGACACTTCGAAGTCCCTGATTTATTACTGCACCGATTTCCATGAACATTAGTTTGCTCTAGCTTTGAGTTAGAAAAAGGCTTTTGGAAGAACAATAATCAATGAATATATAATGTGGGGGAATCAAGCAATCAGAAATAGTAATTAGTTCAGTGCCTAATTCAAGGACGTGTTATCCATGATTATTGTGCGAAAACCAGAATTTTCTATTTGTGCATTCAGGCAGGTTTTAACTATTGTCCAAAAACTAAGGTGGTTTCCCCCCAGAGGTACCTTTTCTGAACAGGAGGGATTACAGACGCTTGGCACTGGCTGCAGAACCGACAGGAGAACTAAGCAGACATTTGGAAGGCCAAAGTGAACAGACTACAGTGCAAGGGCAAACAGCTTAAACTAAACAAAACCCTCACAATGGACACTCTTGCTCACATACAGAGTGTTTAAGGTTGTGATTGCAGGGGATCACAAAGCTGCAGCCTCACCTAAGATTTCTTTATTCTGGACTGGGACTTTTCACCCGAAGACAGCGCATATGTGTGTGTGTGTGCATTACCTTCCCATCGACAGCCTCGCCACACCTTCCTGAAGACATCCCTGCGCGCAGTTGCCGCAGGCTGCTGGTGGGAACATCTAAATGCAGGCGCAGGTACGACGGGCCAGATGTGCTGCGGGCCGGTGCTTCCCAGTGGGTGCCCCACAGCCCCGAGCATGCCAGGAGGGGCAGAAGGTCCCCGTGTCTGAGCTGCCCTTGGGTGTGTGGGCAGCTTGGGCTGAGCTCCCAAACAGGGCACTGAAGCTCTTGGGGATTCAGAGGGGTCTGTGGGAGATGTGACTCTTCCAAAGGTGATATTCTACGTTGGGAAAATAAATAATTCCTTTTCCACAAAATGGATGTTTGGGCTGTGATTTAGAAAACTTGATTTTGGAAAAATGTTTCAAATTTAATTTCTCACAAATGTTCACGTTTCATTGTTACGCAGGTGGAAGTTGTCTCCACCTGCACCATGTTCATGGGCAGTTTGTCTCACTATCTACAGCACAACAGTTCTTTGCAGCTTTTTCTCTGTTAAGTCACCCAGTTCCAGAAATTTTTACTTCACTAGCAGGGAACTACACAGTGAATGAGCAGAGCTGTAACATAAGTATGCTCATAGTCAGGCACCTACTCTGGAATTCTGCACTACAGAAATTTCAAGCTAAAGATCTTTAAAAAAAAAAAAAAAGTCATTATTTTTACTTTGGCCTTCAGTTTCGATTTCTTAAAATAATTTTGTTTCTTTTCAAAATGAAACTTAAAAAAAACCCCAAAAAACAAAAAAAACAACAAAGCAGAAACAGAAGTATTTATTTTCCCAAGCTGAAGACATGTGTGGGTTTGCTCACATTTATTAAAAAAAAATAAATTTTGGTTTGTTTATTAACACACACGTCATCCTGTTTGGATACAGCAGTGTATAAAACAAAATCTGCCATGTAACTACAAGGCAATGCTAGCATCCCCAGCAGCAGTGAATCTGAGAGCAATTTTCCTCCTCTAATAGCAGACAGGACCACTCACCACCACCTTATGGCAATTCACCTGTGCAAAGACTAGAAAAAGCACAAATTGCTTTGGTCCAGGCAGAACTGAGGAGTGAACTGCTATTTAATATGCACACCACAGATCACATCCAAATGAGACAGTATCACCCAAAAGATTACTTCTTTCCATTCCAAGGAACTGGTGTTTAAGTTGAGCAGAGTGCTTCAAAATGTGAAGCATAATTAAGCAGAATCTAAGTACCAATAAAGCTCTATTTGCATCGAAGAAACTGCTCAAAAAATATTGTTCCAATACACATCCAGATTTTTCAGTAGGACACAGGAAACCGCCAAAATGCCTTCGCTCATGCAAAAAGGCTTTCTGCTGAAACCCACAGCACGCAGCTGTAGGGGAGCTGACAGCACCCGACCTGGGTGGCAGCTCCAGGAACGGAGACTTGGCCGTGGGTGATATTGCTGTAGATGGGGTGTTGCGAGGGGCAGCACCGACACCTCAAGCATTTAAGTGGATCTGATCTCAGGCAACATATGGAAGCAACCAGTAGTGCCTGGACTTCTGGTTCATAAAAAGCATTAGCGTCCTAATTTCTGGTTTGCCAAGACACTGAACAAGAAGTGGGTCTTCAGCAAACTAATGTAGATGGACGATGCCCAAAACACCTTTCTGCCACTCGTGTCTCCTTAAACACAGCCTACAAATGTCTTCCTGACTCAGAAACAGAGCTGCTTTAGTACTCATTCAAACTCTTCAACCACATCTTTACCTGTTGTGCTCAAGCATTTTGAATGCAGACAGCTATAAATCAGGTACTTTTTATACATGTGCACCACTGCCCAGGACTGAGGCCATTAGCTCAAACTCCTCATCCAAATAAATGCTAGCTCCTGATGTTAATGAAAAAAAGTACAAAAAAAATTCCAACACCCTAGATCCTTTGGAGTTAGTAGGACTTCAGTGTGAAAGCAGTAATTTGTTTCAAGACATCTAATGGAGATTTTACTGGGGGGTTGGACTAGATGACCCACAGAGATCCCTTCCAACCCCAAACCTTCTGTGATTCTGTGAATCCCTTTTCCCTTTGGCCAGGTACAGTTTCCAGACCAGCCGTTCCACTCAGCCTGCTCGCCGCTCATCCCTCCCTCTTCGCCCCTCACCTCCCCCTGTGCTCCCACCTCCGAGGAGTGGCATGAGTACCCCCAGGCTGAGGGCATGCCGATGCTTGTTTTAATCGTCTCCGAGCTGCCCTACAGAGAGGAAGCAATCCAGAGCAGCTTCACACACCCAGTCCCTCCGAGGACAGCGAGCACGCACTGGGCTGCTCTGCAAAGCCTGGATAACCCACAGCCTGGGGTTACAGGGGACAGCTTCAAATGTTATGAGGGCCAGAACAAATCTCACAGGAGCATTCTGATCTGGTTTTAAGTGTTCCAAAAATTAGTAGAAGACCATTTAAAACATTTCCCCTAGGAATGAGATGGGAGTTTTACTAAGAAATACTAAGAAGCCATTTCTTTTCACTAAGAGGTGACACAGTAGCACTCAGGGAAGCAAACGGCTTCCAGCTAAGCCTTTCCTTTCAGTCAGGGGTTCAGGTCTCCCTCCATTTGCTCGGTGGCCTGCAGTGGTCTGCTGAGACCCTACAGGTACCCATCAAGTGGTTCACCACAGAGAGGAGAATCCTTTGGAAGTGCGCCTAGCCGCTTGTGCCTTTCTTAGAGTGAGCAAAGAGAAATACATGCATGGTGTGAAGATGAAAAGATTTTTCACATGGGTTTCTATGTCCCACTGAGAAGCATAAAAATTGGAGGTGGGGACAAGACAGGGGCGACACGGAACACAGCACAAGATCAGACACATTGGTATTGAGCAGTAAGCAACCCCGTAAAAGAGGAGTGAAAACCCAGTCCTGTCACACAAATACTGACAGGCCACTCTGCTATGGTCAATACACCAAACGGACCCGCACCACGTACAAAAGCAGGGGCAGAGCTGAGCCAGACCTCCCCAGGCTCCCACGCAGGTGCCAAACCACAAGCAGTTACCAGCCAGGCAGCAAAGCAAACAGGCAGGGAGCTGAAACCCCAGCAGACAAGACAGGAAAGTTTCAGGAGAATGACGACAGCTTCATCATTTCCAAAGTCTGGTCCAGCTAGCGGTGCTGGGAACCTTAGAAGTTTGTTCCCGTGACAACAGGTTAATGGGACAAGCACAAAGCTTGCTCCCGTTTTTCTCTGTCTTTATTCTGCTTCTACTGGAAGGGCAGTAGGGGCTGCCACAAGGTCAATACTAAGACACCCTACTCAGGATGCACATGCAGCCAGCTACACATTTGATGAGTTGCCATGAAGTCAAGATACATAGTTTTTTTAAAACCACTGTGCTAAAGTTAGAAGATTTAAATTCCACTAACTCATCGAAGAATGTATCTGCTTCTGAAACATATTAATTTTCAGACTGGAAGGGGAAGGTCACAAGGTTTCTGGCTTTGATGAACCCCCCTAAAAATACTGGCAAATTCAGAAATCTGGTCCGTTTTCAGAATACCGCCCACAGAGAGCGATTTGAGGCTAATAAACATCAGTCCATGTAAACACTGGAGCTGTTCTGGTTAACAACGTCTGAGGACTTCTGCAGGCAGAAAACAAATACACAGTTGAGGACACAACCAATGCCAGAATGCAGCTTATTAAATTTTCATGCTAACTCTGATTACTTTCATTTAGCAACACAGATGTGCAACAAGGATGAGGAGATACAGTGCCCGTGAGTACCGGGAAATGACTGGCAATATGAGCAAGATTTGGAAACCAGTCACTTAGAGCAAATGCCGCTCACGTGCGCTTATCAGCTCTTACCAGTAACTTGATTTTAAAGAAGCCGTGAAAACGTTGGAATATATTAGATTTCATAATTCCGATTCTTCGATTCTGTTTTAAGGAAGTCACACAGTAGTCCACAAATGAGTGAGAAAAAGGCAGAAGAGCATTACTAAGCACAGTCTTTTAAAAAGGAATTAAATATACACTCCATATGTGACCAGGAATAAACTAGGATATTTTGTCTGAAATGTCATCAATATACGCTGAGCGATTCTGATCTATTCTGCATGAGCAAAATTCTAACACAGCAAGAGGCAAAAGAAACAGGTTTAGATGGACATGCCATCGTGGGTAAGCTCATCCCAGTATTAGCCCCAGAGCAGCTTGCGTACATGAGCCCTCGGGCTCTTTCCCTTTTGCTCTGGGCTCCGACATCAGGAGGCCACGGGACCACTGGCAAAGCGGAGAGGCAGCCAAGACCCGTAGCCTCTGTGCTGATGGGAACTCGAGGTCTAGGATCTACCTCGGGAAGCCTGAGCTGTCTTTGCAAGCACTCCCTCCTATTTTAGGGAGGAAGAAACATTTAGCTTGAAATACTTCAACCAGAACGTGTGAAGAATAAAGAAGGAAAATTTCCCTTTCTGAATGCTTCAGATTTCATCTTGTAATTTCAATTCCCCTTTTTAATAGTCTACAAGAAATTTAATAAAGCTTAGGTCTAATCCCAGAATAATAGAAAAATAGAGAGTTGGAGCTCTGCACATACAGAGACACATAAAGGGAGCCTCTGCAGCTGGAGTCAGCGCCTGCTGCCAGCCCTGCTCCAGCAGCCGGGAGCCCACCCTCCTGCCCGCAGCAGCCGTCGCAGCCCAGAGGCGCGGGGATAGGGCACTGCTGCCCCTCTGGCCCCTTCACCTTCCTCTTCTATTTGTGCCTAAAAAACCAACCCACCCGCTGTCAGACGAGTACTCAGCCAGAGCAGCAGATGCAAGAGAAACCTGCAGACCCATGTAGAACCGAGCTCAGGACTCGGGTGCAGCCACGGCCCCTCATCGCCCGTGGGCACCACGAGCAGCTGCTTCACTTCCCATTCCTGCTGCTGGGTGGGATCGGGACCGTTACAGCACTGTTGTCAGGAAGCATGGTGGACATAAGATAGACAAACGAAAAGTTTTACTCTTTCCACAGTGTGAAATCTCATTTTAAGAGAGAAAGGATTAACTGTTTCAGTAGTTAAATTAATTAGGACTTAATTAAGATACATTTGGACATGCATCCTCAATTTGAGGTTCCCAAGTGTAGATTTAAGAACCATAGGAGAGGGATTAAGGTAATGTTAATTATGTTCCATTTATATTGACTATTTAAACAGCTATCCCTTTCCAATTATGAGCCTCTCTAACTCAATTTCTGCAAGAAAAGCAGCCGTACCCTGAAATTCTCAAGGATGTTCTTCAGCCAAAAGAAATGTCTCCCCCTACAACTGTAAATTTATTGAAGCCGAGTGAAACGATTCCAGATTTCAAAACACAGCATGTTAGAGTAGCTGTCTTGCAGTTCTTGCAAGTTTTGGAAAAGGAGACAAACACACACAAGCGGGTTAGTATTCAGACGAGTGACAGTTTGCATCAGTGAGAAGTGGTTCAGCAACAATGCGAGAAGCTGGCCCACCACTCTCATTTTGAGACTTACTGATAACGGGTCTGTGACAATTTGACAAATCGGTGAAAAAGACGAGCAAGTTCTAACATCCCACCAGAGCAAAGCCATTTCAGATGGCCCTGAGGCCTGTACAGGGATGCATCCTCAAAAATCCAGCTAGGATCTAAGAGAGTTTGGATTCTCAGCCTCAGGTCACACTCTTCTTGTTCCTCCTGCCTCAACGTCCCTTCTCTTCCCTCCCTCCTACTGCAGATCAAGGTATTCTCCTGCCGTGGCCGCACATGCTGCTTCGGGGCTGTTTGCCCGCGCTCAGGAGCACTGCGAAGGCTGGTACTGCTCATGGGAACTCACTTCAGAAACGAGAACAGAAAGAACAGCTGACTGCTCTTTAGAGACTATATTAAAAATGATTTTGAAAAAAATCTGTTTACACCATTCCAAATACCTTTAGTGTAAAGATGATCAAGTTATAACTAATAGCGCAAGTCAAAGAACTTCATTTTTTTAACCTGGCCATGTGTCTAAAATGAATGCTGTTTTCACATTATTTAATTTCTCTGACTTAAAGATGCATGTAGAGAGAAAAGGAAAAAAAAAAAGATACTTATTTTCCTTTCTGCTGCAATGAGAAACCACATTTTTTTAATGTAAAAATTTTACCATCATTATTTATTAGCAGGCAGAAAGCTTCTGGGTATAATAAAAATTTGGTACATACAGCTGCAGCTGCCTGAGGAGAGGGGGAATTAACTCTAATGAAACTGCTTTAAAGAGCCTCATAATACCAAAATAAAAGGGAGTAGAAGCAAGCAGCAAAATAACGATTTTTTGGCCAATCACAAAATATTATCTGTTCTTTCTGCTAAATTCTCATATAAAAACAAAAGGCAAGTCTTCCTCTCATCTTTACCTGGAAGGAGCATTTTCTTCTCCACATATGCTAATATTGCCCTTCTTAAAGGGCAGCAATTTCATCTGATCAGGATTTCTTCCTGAGTGGCAAATTATTTTATTCCTAGTTTAGAGACCTTTGCTGGCCATCACACCGGTGAGTGGTCAGCTCTTTCAGCACTACTAACCTCCCAGTTACTTGTTTCTTGGAGATATAAGGAGCCCAGCTCACAAAGCTTCACTCGGGAAAATAATTCCAGTAACATCTAGCAATGGAATCACTTCCATTTGCAATGCAGTGGGTAGGTCTGAAGAAAGAAGAGACGTCGAGACATTTGGCTATGGGGAGACTCTGCAGCCACCTGCACACCCAAACCTGCACCACAAAGACGGCTTAGAGCAGCCTATCTCCCTCGCCCAGCTAAGGCAGGCAGTGATATCATCTCACTTACTAAGGTATTACAAGTTCTTACCACGTACATTTTCTTTTCGAAATCTGACTGTATTTAGGTTTTGTGGGTGCTTTGGTTATCTGAATTTTAGCATTTAGAGAACAGCTTCGGTGCAAGTAATATATACGTATTGAAAGTCCTCAGTGTAACAGCTATATAATTAAGCAAGATTTCAGAAAGATTTACAGCACTCTAATTCAGTTACATTATAAAGGAAAAAACTTTTGCATGCGATTAAGAAAAATTACTGGTTTCAGATGCTGAATTGATTGTGAATGGTAGATGTCTGTAAGCTCAGACCTCTGTATTGCCTTGTCAGACAGGCTTTGCAGGCAGATTTTGCTGTGCCGCCTGCACCATGGCGTGTCCAGCCTGCTAAGTGGCCTCAAGGAACGAGGAAGCCCTGGCACAAGGTTATTCATCTTGACCTTTTTAATGTATGAAATTCAGGTCATGGTATATTTATGAAAGCCAAAATACACTATTACTATAGGATGCAGCTCAGACTCAAACTGCTGGTTTCTTTTTTGGCTACTCAGCAGCTAACCAGAGCTTTGCATTATTGAATTCGCCTATAGGACCACCTTCTCAGACTGACAGATAAGCTGCCAAACTTCATCTTGAAATAAATCTGCACAGCGGAGTTATTAATTTATAACCAGAACTCACTAGATAGTAACTCCATGTTTTCATATTTTTCTTCCTGAAGTGATCTTTCTCTTTCATTTTTTCCCCCTCTGCTCAGGTCCACAGCAAATCAATAAAAAAATGAACTATGTACCCTGCATATGAATTTCAACAACTTCCCTGCTGATAAACCCGGCAGTAAAGTGTCCAAAGTACAGGTGAGTTGGGGGGGAGGGGAAATCACAACATTGTGATGAATCTTGGTGCATGATACTACGGCACCACACAATGATTACGTGGCCAGTAGAACTGTATTTACATTATTGTTGCAAATGATATCCATTAATCACCACAACCAGCCTGGATCCTATTCTCCAAGAAAAACTGCATTTAATTTCCTAAATCTTTATTACAAATAATATTAGATATTTGTATTTAGTCGATGTGCAGCCCAGATGTGACTACTGACACAGACATAAACAGCCCAAACCTGTCACACAGTACCAGTATGAATTGTCACCCATCGTTGGCGAAAGTAAGGCACTAGGTGAGTCTCTAGGAAAGGGGCAAACATTGTTCGTGGCTTTGGTTAGAATTCTTTCCCCAGAATCTGAAAGGATGAAACACAACATATGGACTCGAGAGATTGCACGAGAAGTACAGGGAACAACCTCAAACCGTACAGATGGACATGCCGCGAGAGGGCTTTTCCTTTAGCTCCCTCTGTATCCCCCATCCTTGGTTGTACACCCAAACCTGCACCACAAAGAGCGCTTAGAGCAGGGTATCTCTGCCAAATCCTTCCTCCAGGATTTCATATTAAACAAAAAGGTTTCATACTAAACAACTTCACTCAAACAGCATTCAGACTGATATATTTGTGCCTAAGTCAGCTACTTCTATGTTCTTTCAACTTCTACAGCTGCTAATGAGACAAACGGCACTGGGCTCCACTTAACTTTGTGCTGTGCACTGTGATCTTCACAACGCTTGAAGCAACAGCGGCAGAACCTGCACCACTACTTACACTTTTTACAAGGCTAATTACGCGGCTTTGGTTGCTGCTGTCCTGCAGGAGGCCAAGCCAAGCTGCTTGCTGCTTCTTTGAGGAAAGAGTTGTTTCCTCTCGTGATAATGAAAGAGAAACCCATTGAGGATGACTACTTAAAGCACATCTTTATGCTTGGTGCAGGAAATCCTCAAGACGAAAAGATGTTGAGGTGGGATAGTACTCGAAGACAGTATCACATATGTTTGCTCTCCTCCCTTTACCCACATACTCACTTTGGCCAGTGGTGCATTGATGATTTGCAGCCCTCATGATTATTCTATGAAGCTGATCCTGTTCTTTTCTATCTTGGGGGTTATGGTTGAGAAAACTGTACAATTCGAGAATAAACTAGCTGGATAGCTTTGTCCAAACTCTAGTACACAGCGTCAGATGCAGCGTAGCTATCACCAGCACTACCCAGCTGATGCTCTCCGGCACCTCTCTCAACAGAAAATGGGACTTCATGAGATATCTATACATAAATACAGAGAGAGCTCAAAGGGACAGGCACTCTTTTCACTAATGTAAACCAGAAACAAGTAGAAGTCAGAGGACTTCAGCTCGAACCAATGAAATGCGAAGCAGGTTTTAAAATAAGACCACATCATTCTACACTTCTCCAGCAACACTGTGACTCCTGTCATTGCTGTCTGAAAGGCAGCAAAATGACAGGTTGGCATTCATTCCAACGCAGGAATGCCCTCTTCTCAGGAGTGCAGCATCGTTCACTGATCCCACCATTTCTGGACCGGAAGGGAGAGGGCACGTCGAATTCCAGCGGGATGAAGCCTCTGTCTGTGCTCGGCTTTTCAGAATGGTTCTGTAGTCCACAAATGCAGAGCCTTGCATACAGAAGCCATTTTCTATGCTATTAGCTGTCTTAGAAAATTTATAATGGTGTTACTATTGCAAAGTGCTTTGATTTAATTCTGAAGGAGGAACAATTTCAGGGTTGGCGATATGAATATCTTTTAGCATCTTCCAGTCAGCTAATTGGCATACATAAATTATTTAAATTATTACAGAGTTCTGGGGATATGAATTAAGTTTTCAGCAAAAGCAGATAAAAACAGAGGAGTGGTCTGGAAGAACAAATACATATGCTCAGCCACAAGTAGCTTGTATTAACATAACCACACCCTGCTAGGGAACATACCAAGATTTTCAATCATTTACACATTAACCCGCAACCAAACACTAGCTCCTTTCGTGCTGCTTATATCCAGTCTGCACAGCTGCCATGCCTCCCCCAAACTCTATTAAGTTCCAATTCCATGAGAAAAGCCTGGGTCATCATCTCGCAACTCAGTATAAAAGTAAAAATACATTTGACCCCACAAATTTCAGAGCTTCTGCCTGAAAAGTATTATACATTGCAGGCCTTGCACAGATAAGATCCGTTTTATTTTTCACTGTTGCTTCTGTAAAACTGTTGATGCAAGGGAAAGAGATAGGCATGTAAACAGTGCTCTGAGAAAATGCAACTGGTGACAAATAAAATAATCAAACTGACAGTCATTATCAAAGTATTGTACTTCCAGAACAGGATGAGAAGGTTAAAGTAAGCTCTATTCTAGCTAGAGACAAATAATTCCCTGAACACTTTTAGCAGGCAAAGAATTTGCATTAGAAATTCATCTTCATTACCCAGACCGTACTGATGGGACTGACTTCACGGCAAGTCAGCCAGCAGGACAGTGGGCAGACAGGACTAAAACCCAGATCTTTTCAAGCCTCACCCTGAATTTCACCTGTCAGACAGCATTTCAAGTTATACACCCCATTAGAAGGTAGGTAAGCCCCAGAAATAGCTAGAGCAGATACATTCTGCTAGTTTGTTTGGACTCCTAGATTTCATAGAAACTCTTTTAGCATTCCCTCAGTGACAGAGTTCTTGTGCTACTCCAATGCCTGCTGCACAGGAGAAAGTCACCGCATCAGGCACCTTAAAGCAGACAGAACACTATATTGTACTATCAGTACGCGCACTAAGTTACCTCCAAAACGCACCACAGTAAGATCAATGCATTGCTACTGAAGCCTCTAAGGTGTACAAGCAATTGCCCAGTTGAAAGGAAGAGAAAAATAACATCACTCTGCCAGGGTCTACAGCTCGCAAAACCTGAAGGCATCTGAAGCAGCTGGAAGGATCAACAGAGATATCTGAATTCCTTCCAAATAAAACTGGCTGACATTTCCACCCCTTCAGAAATATTCTGAAGTCTTCTCCAAAGCCAAGTTTGCCTAAAAGAGTTTTGCAAGAGCACATTTAAACAGATTTAATGTCACTAGATGGCTTCCTTAGAAAGCTCGCCCTTGTGCTGGTGTTGTCCATCCACTCCAGCAACAGCCCACTGCTTCCTCATCATCTTCCCCAGACAAAGGACAACTGCATTCACGTGTAGCTCAAAACTCAGGCATCCACTCTAACCCCCTGCAATGCGACAAGCTCTCACGACAAGGAACTGAAATCTCTCAGCATCCAGATAGACTTAGCTTTTCATTTAAAACATCTTCAACTTGTGTCTCTAACTTGCCAATAGATTTTAATTAAATTTATCAGCAAAGATGTGTTTCACAGAAGCTTGTATCTAGCCCCCTGAGGATTAGTAGCTACAGACAATTAGAGGTTAGACTAGATCCTTCACATCTGTTGACACTATGCAACTTTGCTGCTGTGATATATTTGAAAGAAAAAAAAAAATTCAAAAAAAAAAATCTTCCTGCAAAAATTAAATCCCTCCAGATTATACTTAAAAACTCTGCTTCAACCTTCAGGAGGCTAGGTTTTGATTTTTCTTTTATTACATTGTTTTGGAAACAGTCTCCCTGCTAAACAAAGTAACCTGCACCGGACTGATGCACAATCCTGCCTGAATTCCCCATCATGCAACTGCTCTTCCATCCCAAACTACATCAGAGAAAGGTCTTGAAGGGGAAGAGACAATAAACAGTGAGAGAACAGAAGACCAGGCTCATCAAGTGTACCCAATTTGATCTGTACCGATCAATCACAGACAATGTAACATCTGCCAAGCAGCCTGACACCCGGTTCAGTGGCACTGGGGAATCTCTAACTTCCGCAGCCAACACTTCCAAAGGTTATAAATTAAGAATAGCTCCAACAGCCTCTCAGAAATAAGCTTTCCACAAGGACAAACTCATCTTCAGTGACGCTGCCCTTCAGTTTAGAAAATGCTGTGCATCTACTTTTCTTAACCCGCGCTAGCTTTTCCTTAAAACCAGCATCTGCTTTGCAGGCACTAGGTGCACAGAAGTCTCCACCCTGCTCCACACTGACTGCGCGTACCCCCACGGCAATCTGGTGTGATGTGGATCCACGTCTACCAGTGCATCACATGGTATCAAATCTTGCCTCACGCATGCTGTGTTTCTGAAGTGGAGAGGCTACCTGGAGCTTGCTATTTTCAAAGGTGGATTTGATGCAGCATGTTACAGTCCACAGTCTCTCTTGCAGCTCTAGAAAACATGCAAAGTGTAAGATCCTTCTCTTTCAAAATATGTTGGAACAGCTTATCATCTGTGTGCTTTATCTTACAAAAAAAAAAATGAAGCCAAACAAAAATCCTTGCAATGAAACTGAGGATATCCATCAAGAAGTTCTATGCAATTCTTTTCAATTTATTTTCAAATAGTCTACAGAATATTAACCTCTCCTACCATCCTTCTACCCAGCAGATAAAGTGATGGATTTAGGGAGGGAACCTGAAGGGAACAAGGCAAGATAGAAAGGAAGATACGTAAATAGGTACAAAACTTATGTACTGTTGCATCTTTATATACACGGGGAATTAACAGAGGCACAGAAATCATGGAATTATGGTGTGTGGTACGTTCAAAGTTTTGCTGTGGTATATTGGTATACTCTTGTTGTGTGCCTACCATGTTTTTTAAAAAAGGTCCAAGTAGTTCTCTTTGAAGTTAAGCTTAGTAAAATAGATAATTAAGATAGTTATCTAGCTGATTCATCACTATCACGAAGGTCTGCACTTATCAAACCATTAACAAACTTCTAAGTCAGCTCAACACTGAAGTTCTTCAAACACTAACGCATAAAGTACAATAAGCACTTCTATTTCACATAGTTTACTTTTTAGCTCCCCCTCCATCACTCCATGGGGTGCCACTGAAAACATATTCCTTTCTTTCCTTGGCCATCTGCTGCAGGACTTCACAGAGGGCGCTTCTATACTTTCAGTCATACTCACTCCAAAACACCTCCATGCAGTCTGCTGTGCTTGGGTTTTCTGCTGATATGCTGACTTCTTAAAATTGTGGTCTGTGCTTTCAAAAGGAGATGATTGTTGCTGTTTTTCTACACAGTCTTGCTTCACTCCTCTATCTTTTGCCACTGCACCCTGATGTACCCTCTGCACCAGAATATGAATGAAAATTTAAAGAGCATTTCTTCGTCTCTGTGATGCCACAGGGAAGTATTATGCAAGTCTATTTTTTTCTGCAATGCTTTCTGTTGAAGAAGGGTCTGGTGACGCCGAGATGCTTTCTGCAGAGGAAGGCTTGCTGTGCTGCATGTGGAACGACTACGTACAAGCAGATTAAAAATAAAATCCATATCTATTCAATTAGAACTGTTAAAGCCGAAGGGGAAACACAAACACAGACTACATCCTACGGGACAGCTGACTGAATTACACCCCTGTGATAGTCCCTCAAAACGTTATTGATCTCAGACTGAATGCCTGCATAGTTGATTACTTAGGCAGGAATCATAACACACAGGTGGTGTATTTTTGTCACATAGAAGAGGAAGAAGGGCATTCTCCATCTTTTCGGCATTACAGCTGCCCTGATACTACCTGCTTGTAATTCAGGATGGACAGTGTGGACCCCCAGAGTCCAACATCAAAAATGCACGGACCAGAATTCAGAAGCCATAGTGATGCAGTTCTTCAGGAGCTATACCAGCAATTAAAGACCACGACTGGAGGGTGGGGCTAGCACAAGAGAACAGAGTGAGCCAGCATCCCCTGCTTTCAAACTTTTTATACAGCATTGGTATCTTGTTGTAATTGACACAAACCAGGGGTCTGGACCAGCTGTTCCTGCCCTGCCAGGCGATGCCTGTGGGGAGGTGACATTGCACCACCTCTTTGCACCGCACAGAAAGAGAAGGGGAAGAAGTGAACAGCATCTCAGCCAGAGTTTCTAAAAGAGAATCTGAAACGCAGGGCTCTGTGAGATGTCTCCCATCATATTCTCCCCCTGTTTTCCTTCCTTGCTTCCCAGGGCTGGTGATCACTGTGTTTTCCCTGCCTTCAGGTAACTGGGAGACCAAAAGGCAGAACCTTCTGTTTTGTTCTGGAAGGGACAAACAGCTAAAGGAGAAGAAGGATTGCAAGACCATATTTTTGTCTCTTGCTTCAGTTCTCAGGAAATACTGGAACAACTAATGACATGTGCTTACAAGCATGTGTCACTGAATTGCCAAAACCACAATAGAATTAAACTGAATTGATATAGAGCATCCTTGTGTGGAGAAGAGAAACAGAGAACGCGTTACATCTTGATCCAAGTAATATTTTTTAGTCTTATCCCACATATCATTCTCCTCTGGAAGCTGGGGAGAAGGAATGGTCTACGAAACTGCCACGAGGCAGATTGAAACTGGCTGGATAGCTATTTAGAGAGCAGCTCTCAGTGGTTCAGCATCAAAACACCAGGAGGGATCAAGCAAGGCTCTACGGAGGTCTTTCCTGGGTCTACTCATGGTCAACATGTTTATTACCAAGCTGGATGATCAAACAGAACAGGTATCATCACTTTGGAAAGGACTGTGGGAGACCTTCACAAATTTGAGAAAAGGCTTGAAGGTAAGCAGATGGAATTCAGTAAATACAAATGCAAAGGGCTACAAGTTTGATAACGGAATAATCCACACAAATACAGCCGGCCAGGCTGCAGATCTGCACATCACTGTGGGTAAGAAGCTGAACATAAATGGCTGGTTGTGCTTTGCTGCAAAGATGACAAGCACTTCACCAGAAGTAAAAACAGGAATACACTTTGCCAGCTGTATAAAATTGTGCCTCTGCTCTGCTCAGTGGCGGTTAGGGCACAGTTTCAAGAAACACGAGCATTAACAACAAATACTTCAGGTAAGAGCAATGAAAACAATCAGAGGCCAGATCACATAGCAAGCAAGGAAAGACCAAAAGAATTACAGTTATTTAGACTGGCGAAGAGAAACCCCAAAGAACATAACACTTTTTACAAGGCCTGTACACAGATAAAAGAAATCATCTGTTCTCCACGTCCATCGGTGGACTGAAGACAACATCATACTTGCAATGAGCTTGCCGTGATGACACAGGTAGGTACAGCTCTGCTTTGAGACAGGAGGACAGACTAGGAGACCTCTTCACCTTCCATATCTACTTTCCTATAGCTTTATGAAGCATTTACATACTTTTCCCTATTAGAGTCGT
>Ga0065711_1005154_pt1 | contig 21142 bp, 17 predicted proteins | sample Hoacrofraction12_FD_59098 | JGI IMG/M metagenome (GOLD analysis project Ga0065711, IMG submission 59098) | Hoatzin crop microbial communities from Cojedes, Venezuela - Epithelial fraction 12 v2 (version 2) | ecosystem: Host-associated > Birds > Digestive system > Esophagus > Crop | place...
CACGAACCGTACAACAGCCGCTCTCCCGAAACCGGACCGGCGCTGCGCCCGCCCAAGCCGCGAGTGCCTTCCCGCCGCGCCGCCCCCCCCACCGGAACCCAGCGTGACGGCACATGGTATGGAGTACCGGGCTCTGTTTGGCCAGGTGGGGTCAGCCCCCACCCCCCAGCTGTGCCCCTTCCTGGATTCCAGTGAAAATTAACCCTGTTCTGGCCAAACCCAGGACAGGGCCCATGGATTTGTGGACGTCCAGATCGCTTAAGCGATCCCTCACACAGTCCTCCTCGACCAAGGGAAAGTCGTCCTCTTTGTAGGCTTCTTCTCTTACCTCCGGGGAGACGTCCTATTAAATGCTTTAGGGAATAGGTCGTACATGATGTGTTCATTTCGTTAGTATAATTCCCTATCACCAATGCCATTAAATGCACCATTACCAGCTATCTTATGTAAATGATTTTTCCAGTCTGTTCTCTTAGTTCAAAATACCGTTTTGGAGGGCTCTTGATTAGTTGAACTCAATTTGCTCAAAGGTTAGCATGTTAAATTGGTATTTGGTTTTCATTAACCTGTGCAGTAATATCTTGTCATTAGGAAAGGCCCTTTGCGGGGTCTCCATCATCATTCATTTCTTGTAGCCAGGTGCTTTGCTTTTTCTTCTTTTTTATCCGATTCATGCTGTCAAGGATGCTGCCTTAAAACACAGCTTGTCCTTTGTGTCATGTCGGAAAAAACTCTATGGCAGCGTGTTAACCCAGAAGTGTACTGTGTAGCGGTTCAGTTAGCAAGAGCATCTGTTTCATTCTGGAATTTTTTTTGTTAGTATTTAATTAGGTTTTGGCAAGGTGTTATCATCCTTACAGTTCCTTATGATAAAGAGTATTTATTACTTTCCTGACCAAGGCACGGTTGAGTGATGAAAAGTAACTCTATAAAGACAGAAATCTGGGGAAACTGGCCATTTTTTCTGCAGTGGCAGACTTGCAAGAGATACAGACTAGAAAATCCAAAATATACTGCTAAAAAAGGAGTTTTTTCTCTTCTTCAATAATGACAGCTTGCATGTATATCTGCAGGAAGGAACGTAAAGGCGCAGTTCTAAATGTATGGTTGCAGCAGACTTCTGAATAATGCTTGGACTATCTATTATCCTGTAATTGCTACCTATCAAAACTGCATTGTATTAATATGACTGATCATCTTGGGTGGTTCAGGCATCTCCTGCTCCTGGTCTGCCCAATGCCTCATTTTGAAGTACAATCATGTTTCTTCCTCCTGATGCATCTCTCTCCCATATACCAAATTGATAAAAGCAACGTATGAGAACATAAATAAAATTAATGAAGCAATAAAACAAAAGAAATTGTGTTCTACTAAATCCTCTCTGTTTGCTTTGCTTAAAAACCCAATACGTTACTCTAGGGATAAAGAAAGGCAGCACAAGATAAGCTTTGAATTAAGTGAGTTTCTTAGGTGCTTTCTGTCTCAAAAGAGGGAAGCATTCATTGAAATTCTTTCTGTAAGAAAGCAAAACTAGCAAGTTAATTTTTGGTGCCCAAGACAGACAGGAGGATATAGAGTGAGACTTTCTCCAACACTAAACAAAAGTCAAAATTGTTGGAGGGGAAGGATGGCAAATTCCTGTCTGCATCGAAAATGTGAATAATATAATTGTTGTCTTGGAGGCTGGAAATTAAGCCTATTCATGATTTAGTAATTTTATCAACTCCACCAGTTCTGGCTGCAGGAACGGTCTTGTTTTGCATAACAAAAGTATATAATATTTAAAGTATGATTTTTAAAACTATTTTTAAAATACTACTGCTTGTAGAAAGATGTGTGATGGTTGGCAACTCCCCCCCCAGTGAGTAATTTCACACTTGCAGTGCGTAACTCTGGAGTTGCAGCAGGAATTATGTTGTAGCTGAAGCACTGCAGGTTGGCATCGTCTCTGAAATAAAAACTGGTGACAAACCGATTTCAGGAGTGGCTGTACAGCATTCTCCAAGGTCTTGTAGCTACGAGACTGTTCTTGCCTCTTACAGAATTGCTCTGATGTGCTTGATGTCTTCAGACAACTCTCTTCTTCTGATCTGCCTGCAAAGATGTTAACTGAAGGACTGTACTAAGGCAGAGGGAGGGAATAAGGATTTTTCAGGGCTGCTTCTTAAGGAGAACCAGCAGCAGCCCTCGGAGTGCAGCTCAGAGGGGTCCTGCTGTCCTCCCCCACCCTTGGGAGGCTGCAGGCCAGGCAGACCCAGACGTGTCCTGGAGGTGCACAGTGAGAGGGCGAGGCACGTGCGCTTCAAGTTTTAACCAGGTTAAGTAGCAATTTGAATGCTGTAGGAGTCTGAATTTTCTGTGCAAAGCTTTGCTGTATTAAAAATTATAGAAACAATAGAGAAACTACAAAAAAACAAAACTCACTCTTACCTTACCAAAAAACCCACCAAGAACAGAAACAACCCAATCTATTCTGCTTCATTAAACATGGATTTAGAAATCCCCTTAATGATTTTTTTTTTCCCAGTTCATTTTTGTTGTCTTTCATTTTTTAGGTTAAATTACGCAAGTTTATTATTACAGTTGAATAATAGCAAAAGAAAGAAAATAGAACCTGATTGAAATGTGAATTTCCTGGGGAATGTCACTTTACCAAAAGAATCAAGTTTTGTATTTTGAGGTGTCCCAGTATTAGATGTATATGCATTAGAGTCTAGGATATGAATGATGTGTATTAGAATTTTGTTTATAAATGAAGTTAGGTTAGTTTGAAACGGAAAAAATATTGCTGAAGCTCGTGACCTAATGTAGGTGGTTTAAGGCGTCTGTTTTTCCTCTTACTTTTGAATCTCACTTGTAATTGTTCTGCATTTGCCCTTTCACTCCTAAGAAAGGTTTCACTTTTTCCATGTTAGTACTGCATTTGTCTTCTGTGTTGCAGAGGCCTTGTGCTGTCTTCTTTCAGCAGTTTTAGCCTTCCTGCTTACGCTAGGTAAGCAGCTGATTCCCAAAACACCAGCAGAAGCCCCAAAGGTGATGAGGATGCTCTCTCCACCCCCCCAAAATATGCGCTAATAAAGAACTTGGCAAATGGATCCAAACCAAAGCCCAGAAAAAAGTTGTCTTCAAAAGCTGACTGTTCCTCTCTGAAATGGATGCTAAGTGAAGCTCTGAGTTTCCTCAGCCTTAATCGGTGTGAAGCAAGATGTCGCAAAGCAATCGGGTTCAGCTTAGACGAGTTACCTGGGATTGTTTCAGGACAAGCTGTCAAGAGTGGAGAGTGGAGCAATAGCTTAATGAATCGAAAACCCGAGCTCACCTTTGATACATCTACATTCCAGTTTAAAGAGCTCTTAAAATCGCTTTCTTGCGTGCCTCTCAGCAGCACTGTGTGGGTGAATAGAAGGAGTTTGCTTAGGGATGTGAGTATGTGCTTTTTATGAATCAAGTATTTTTCTGCGTTGCGTGGCTCTGTCCCCCGTGTGGGAGGGCTGGCTGCAGAAGCCCAGGTGGCTGCGTCATCCTGGCCGCGTTTCCGAGAGTACGGTGGGGACTGGGTCCTTGCACGGGGCTCCCGGCTTCTCCAGTAACCCAAGCAGCAGCTGACTGAATGGCAGTCTTCAGGGAGGGGTGGGGGGAAATGTCATGTGGAAAATAATCTGCAGAGCAGACACTACGCATCAATTTTTCCTATTGCTATGCTCCAAATTCACTGGGTCTTTGGGTGTGTTTTTTGTTGTTTTTTCTTTTTAACATTGCCTTTTGAGAACACAAGGCTTCCTCTGGCTGAGGACTGAAGCTAGGTCAACTTAAAAAAGAAAATCAATTACTCAATATTAGGCCAAATTATATTGGTATGTGGTTTAGATGGATCGGTCTCGCCTGTGCAGCGTGAAGGCATCCTTGATTAGCTGTGTAAATAGGGCCTTTATTGATGGGCTGGGTTCTGCTGTCCCCCCCCAGCTCTCAGGTGCTGGAGCCCCTTGGGGAGCACGTGGCTGTTAATGCTGACTCTGGGTCCGGTGCAGCTCCCCTGCTTCCACCCTAAACCCATGGGAAACGGGACTAACTTCTGGGAGAGGAGAAAAGGGAGTGGGCCGTGCGGGTGTTGGCAGCAAGCGGGGGGTGTAAGCAAGGCATAGGCTGGAGTTACAGTGCATAAGCAAAGCTTGGCATGTATCTTTAAAGTTTTAGAGTGCAGATTGTGATAGGGATGGCTTAGAATAAAGGGGTTTTGTGCCTTTGCTCTTTAGCTTCGCTTGGAGGAAAGTATACCAGCTCTTGTGTGCTTTTATTAGTTTTACTCTCCTGTAAGCCACTTTTGGAAAGGCAGAATCAAAAACTAACTTGAGAGCAGCCAGGAAAATGAAGCAAACCAGTTGCAGGCTTAAGCTTTCAGCAGGAACAGCTGGCACAGGCACATGTCCAGGCAAGTGACATCTTGACTTGGAAAAGCACATGCCACTTCTGGCTGGGGTTGTGGCAGGATCCTGGGGCCATTTCTGAAGGTTTGAACCCTGCGGAAGTTCCTCTGATGCCGAGAGCTGAGCTGGGCAGGGTCATGTTCAAACAGCTTCAGCTATTTCTTTCCTCTAGGGTGCCGTTTTCACCCGTCTCCTGTCCCTGAAAGGGAGAAACCTGAGGATTTTTTTTTCCTTGCCTGTTTGGAAGAAGAGAGGAGGACTGGGCTGTGTGAGAGAAGGCCAGGTCAGGAGCGAAGAGCTTGGTATGTGTATTGATACGAAACGACAAAAGGGAACATATTCCCATTTCAGTGGAGCAGAGCTGCTTATCTGTAACTGTGCTCCTATGTCTGTTGCCCCTTGTGATCAGAACGATTTCAGCCACTCGCTGCAGCATGAATGAAAGTGGATTTTCCCCTTCCTGCACGTATTCGGTAGAGAGCTATGGTTTTGTCGTATTGGTGTACTTGATGGTGTATCATTGTGCTCAAGATGTCTGTAGGAATTAGCACATGAAGGTATGCCTTCAAACACAGATGTGCTAGGGAGAGTCAACGGTATGTTTGCTTTTCAGCAGTGAAATGTGGTAAGAAATCATTTAGATCTGGCGTTTTCAGAAGAGTACCTACCGATAAGGCATACAAATACTCCTGAGAAGGAAATTAGGTGCCTGATTCCTTTGGGCTTTTGCTGTGGATTAGTTACATGGCTGTAAGTATATTGGGGAATTTAGTGGCGCAAACTCTGTGGGATCCATGTGTAAATTTGGCTGTATATATTGCAGTATCGCTGTAAAGCACCTTGTTACTCAGTGCTCAGTGATGTCAGATTTACTAGCAAATTCTAATATATTATATCAAACGTAGACTTGCCAAAACTGTGTACGCCAAACAGACTTTATTGAAAACTGGAGTTTAAAACGTTGTAAAACCTGATCATGAGTGTTGAAGACGTTCCTGTTTTGCGTAGCTGTTTCATCCTCCTAAAACTGGTCTCTCAACCATCATGCCTTCCCAAGCCTTCTGGATCAAAGCTTGCTTCCTCTGAAGCACTCGTTGGTGTTTTTACAAGGCAGCGATGGGGATTCTGCTTCTTCCATGCAGTGCTGTCTCGGCGCCTGGAAGGAATGTTTCAGCCTTTCTGATCTACAATCTGTGCATAATTATCAAGGGTCCATGGAAGCTGATGAAGAAAAGCCAGTTTGTGTGTGCTGTAGAGCAGTGGATGTGAATGAACATTTTTTAAGGTATCCACTGGAAAATTGGCAAGAGGTCACAGTTTGTGAAGACTGCAAATCATTACTTTATTCATCTATCAGGTGCTTTATTTTTTGCAAGATTTCTGGGCAAAAGGAAAGGCGTACGAAATAGGCTGTGTTAGGCCTTATACCCTCCCCTCACATACAGTCCGTTATGAATTTAAACGGAACCCATAATAGCATTTATATTTTATATATGTGTTCATTTCTTTTATTCTTTCTACATTGACCAAAAAAGAAGCTTTCATGGGAGTTCAGAGAATTTATTTTAATGATGTATTGTTTACACAGTGATAATGGCTCCTTTGTAAAGATGTCTTTTGAAACTTTTTAGCATGCATATTATCATTTAAATTCACACACAGAGACTATTTAAAATGTATATTACAGTGTACATATGTATTTAGGGGCTTGTGTATATTATTTTATCCTAATGGGTAATCCATCTTTTCATTGTGTATTTAGGGACACTTAAATCCATGGATTATTCAACAGTTAGGCATGCACATTAGCTTTGCAAGCTGAAATTCAGATGAAATGTTACTGTGTTTAAAACGAAAAACACACCCAGACAATGAGGAGTGAGTTAGCTTGCTTTGCACTGCTCTTGGGCAGGTGGACCCTCTAAGAATCAGTCTATATATATTTTGCACCTAGAGCTATTTCCTTGATGTCAGGAAAAAAATTAAAGAAAACTCCCTCCCAGTAGAAAGTAGTGCTCTTACTCCTCGCCTGTGTTCTCTCTGCATTCCCTTCAGGTTCCAGACAAACAGTGAGGAACCTAAACTGTTTTAATTTAAGAAAGAAGGTTTCTCTTAAGTCTTGGCAGTAGCTTTGCCTACTAAGCAAGCAGAATAGCATTTTCTTTGTCAAAGCTGCTGTCATTTGAGGTAGTGGAAATTGGCAGGTTTGGAAAATGCTACTTTATGAAAACTTAATTTTCAGGCGTCAATCTGGTCACCTTTTGGATGGAGGAATACCGATGACAAGCTTAGTTCTGATCTCAGTTTGCATGTGTGTTTTCACTGAGACCAAGAAGAAACATGTAAAGGCTTGCCTGCTTTTTTTTTAAAAAAAAAAAACAGCCTACAAAAACAGAACTGCTGACACTTCGCGGAAAGCTTTGCTGTCTAGAAATAATACAAATTCTGCATTTCTCTCCATTTGCTTGTTTACTTCCACGAGTGCTAACATGAATACGGTATCTCTCTCTGGAGAATTTGTCTGCTTCTGGGCCAGTCTTGAAGTGTAGATAACGATCAATGCTTGTTCTTCAAGGAACACAAAGCAGCAGCTTCCAGGTAATAGTGGGCTGGTATCTTGTTCGTATTTAACAAAGCATATCTTTGTATTTGAGATGGGTCAGGCTTATGAAATAAACATACAGGCCGGGAAACAGACTCCCGGCAGCTTGCGATGCAGCTCTTGCTCTTAGTGGATGGTCCTTTGCACAGAGGAGCAGTGTGTTCTCCTGGGGCACTGCCTCCCACCTGAGAGGCTGCTTGTTCTAGGCTTTCAGTGAGTTTTTTAAGGGTGGTAATCCATGGCAGCTGCAGCTGAATTCAGGGCTGGAGTGGTGGCTGCAATCTACTAATTTTTCTTAAAAGAACTGTGACTATTTTTGCTCTGAAGTCCCTTCAGATATTGGGTGAATGCAGGAATGATACTAAAGCTGGTGAGCAGCTGAAAGAACTGGAATATGGAAATTATTTCTGTTCAGTTGTGGTAGCGGAACTGAAGTTTATAAGCTGTATGCAGGTGCAAAGGAACATCTTACAAGCCTTGGACAGCAGCCTCTGTGCAATCCTCCTAAAATCAACTCTTTGATATGCAAAAAGGAGATGGATTGGGTTCAACCATCCGAGACAAGGCGGTTCAGGCAAGGAATGCTCAAGCAGAGAAAGGAAGCATGTCGTGAAGAATGAGCCACTTGTACCTACTGAAGTCAAGCAAGCAGATGTCTTTCAGCTCACTTGTACTCCACAAATATGGTATTTGCTGCTGTATAAGCAGCTATGCAAGCCAGTTTCTAGAGTACCTTTTCATCAAATGGCATAAAACTGTTAATCAGCACAAGCTATTTCAAGGAGGAGGAGGACATGCAGCAGGAAAAAAGCAAAGCAGTGGCTTTTATGAAGTCTACAGACTTGGGACGGGGCCTCAGCTGGTTTGTGTTGGGGATCATCCCTCTATAGATGGGGAATTGCAGTTGCTTCCATCTGAAACATTGGAACTTGCATCTGTGTCTTTTTTTTCTGGGTTTTTTGTGGTTGTTTTTTGCCTGAGATTTTTTTATTATCATCTTTCTGACTATGCAGTTTTCCAGTACTCAGGTGCACCCAGAATTTCTGTTGGTGGCAACAGAGGGACTGCTATCATAGCAATGTTTTTCAGCTCTAGGCTGGTACTGTAAGTCCTATGTGAACCAGGGATAGAACAGAACAGACCATCAGTCCTGCTGGTAAGAGCAAACGCTCGTCCCTTGGAGTCTCTCTTGCTGGGAGAATCTGAGCTCAGTGAAGGGGGAACACCCAAACTAAAAGTCACCATTCTGCTCTTTTGATTTTTGATGTAACTTTTGTAATTAACTTTTGATCACCATCAATTTTCATATGCCCAGTTCCATTGAAAGGTTAATATAAGATAACAAAAGCATAGACATTTATCAGCTCTCAGCCAAGTAATATATGGGTGTATGTGCTGCAAAGTGCCTTAGGTTTTTGACACCGATGTGTTATTTACCATTTTCCCAAATATCTCACGAAGCAGTGGTGAGTGAAGAGACAATGCTATGAAAGCATGAAGTGTCAAGCTTTTGACTGTCTTTAATGGGTCATTTTGATGGCTTTCTCCAAACCCCAGCTGTTCTGAATTAAATACTGTTAGGTAGATGTTACAGAATTTGCCTTCTGCATGAGCAGAGGGAGTTTTTCCACCCTCACTTTTCAGCCTGCTATTAGCACTACAAGAGGCGTGTCATCCTACATTTCTTAAGGAAGCCAGATTTTTGGCTTGGGTTCAAACATATGTTTCTCTGCTGCTGCCTGTGCGCTCTCTGATCTGCCATTGAAAACCAATTTCAACTGACGTTCTTCCCAAAATTTCCTTCTCCCACTCCTGAAATGTTGCAGGCATGTATGAAGTGTGACTGGTGGATTGGCAAGAAAATTCATGTCTCCTCAGACCACTGAACTTCTGTATTTTCTAGCCACTTAATAGATTTGTCAATCTGTTAAATTTAAAAAAAACCAACAACCTATAGCAAAGTTGTCCTAGGCATCAGGAACCTGTACTAAAAAAGACACTCTATTAATAAAGAGCAGTATTATTATTATTTAAAGGTGTGATGGAGAAATGATAGTCTGTCCATTGGCTGCAGTGCGTGAGTTTCAAGGACCTGAATTCCCATGGTAGCAATTTGTACGGGTTTGTGATGCTTTCTAGTCTGTGCGAATGTGAGCTGCATCTAAATGAAAGCAGCTGCTGGAGGCATGAAGTGGAAAGCACAGTGTTCTAACGCATAAAGACTGGCTGCTCCAGTGGGCAGCCAGTGTCCTGGGACCTTTGTGTTCTCAGCTTTTGGAAGGTTTAATAACCAGTCTGGGGGAGTTAGTTAAAGCAGCAGACGCTTTGTCGGGTGAATTTGTAACTGGGCTGTGCACAGATTGTTTCATCCTGTAATGAAGTGTCAGTGAGAGGATGCTCAGTGGGGTTACTGGAGATTTTTTTTTAAAAAGTACTTGTATGGAGGGGCAGGGTGTATGTGTGTAAAAAAACCCCCAAACATAACAAAACACCGACAAAAAACAAACAAAACCAAACAAACAAAAACACAAACAAAAAAATCAAAACCCCAAACTTTCTCCATGGCTATGTGAGAAGAAGCTTAAACTTGGCTAGCTGAGGCATGAGAGGCAGAGAGTAGTTAGTACTTTATATTTACCCAGTTAGGAAATATTAGAAGATTTAGCAGCTGCTTAGTTGTATGAAGTCAAGATTTATTATGGGTAGTCTTTTTTTTTTTTTTTTTCAGTTTTGTTACAGGTAACTTCAGATATTCTTTTAAAGAAGAAGAAAGGACAATTCCAAAGTCCCAATAAACTGAGTATTTTTCTTTCCCAAATGATCAGCTTTTAGAATTTCTCCCTGCAGGTCCTGCCTCTGTGCGCAAACCTGCTGCTTCTCTGAGCAATACTTGTGACTTGCAGTCGGCGCTGCTGGGGTTCTCGCGCTGCCCATCAACCTCAAATTTGAGGCAGGGCTTTGCCCTGGCACTTCGCTGCCAGCCCTGCGATCCCAGCCCTTCAGGGCCACTGCATGAAGGCTTTGTTGCTCTTGTTCGTTACCGGTGATAAACTCCTCCACCGTGGATGCTACCTTCCAGTAAGTGCAGAGGACTTGATCCATTGATTAAGCTCACAGTGACTTTACTGAGCCATTTCTCACCCTAATTCCTCTAGTCCTGAATCTGCACCTTTAAACAGGAAGCAGCTAGCAAACAAACAGAAACATAAATTCAAGAAAGAGTAAGTTAAAACCTAGCAGTTTTAAATCTAGGTCTTCTCCTAAATTTGAGGAGTACAGAGAAGTATTTGGGTCACCTCTAGAACTTTTTAGTGGATTTGTTTCAGCAGTCAGAAGAACATACCCCCTCCTACTGCAGCACGTGTTTGCCAGGCTGCAGAGTTCCCTGGAGCCTTTGCCTTACCTGTTCCGGGCATCGCTTCTCTGTTCCTACCTGCTCGCTGCTAGCAGGTGGGTCACAGCTCGATCTTCCTGCAGTGGCTGAAACAGCAGGAAGCATTTGTGCCAAAATGAGGCATTTTCGGGTATGTATTTATTCAGGGCTAAGGTTTCCAAGCAGCCGTGTAAATCTGTGGTAGTGGATGAGTAATGGATATAGGTACGTTGATACGGTTTCATAAGGCTTTAAGAAGACCTTTACAAGTAGATGTTGAACGGCAGTTGTGTGCTTTGTTGTAAGTGTTTGAGAAGTGTTGGAAGAAAACAATTAGATCAGGTTTAGTTGTCTGGGGTTTTGTTTATTTTTTTTAAGGGATATGCTTTGTATGTGTCGATTGGCAAGGTTTGTTCACAAAATTATACACTTCCACAGTATTTGAAATTTTCACAACAGAAAAAAAGCTTCAGTTAGCTCTTTAGCCTTTCATTCAAGTAAACAATAGTGTGCAGAGCCAAAAATTTTGCTAGCAGGCAAAAGCCTCTTTTTACTGATGCTGAGACAAACCATGTTAATTATATCAAAGAATCAGGAGTGTGCGTTTACTCTGCATCTCTCTTCGAGAGCTCTGGGGCTGACTGGGAGGGCATTGCTCACAAATGCGCGCTGTTGTCCGGAGGCTCCTGCAGTTGAAGGGGTTTCACTTACTCTATTCTGATCACCACTTTCCCCCCTTTTTTTCTTGTTTTTGTTGCTGTTGGTGTTCTCTGTGGCCGTGGCAGGGAGGGAGAGGTGTCTGTGTTTTAAGGGAGGACTTTTGAAGGAAATAAGGATAAATATTTTCCAAATTATGTCAAAATCTGATGCATTTTTCGGCAATCTGACATTTCAGGGAAGAAGCAGGGTGGAAACATTGTGCTTCAACAGGCTCATCACAGTGATTTATGTAATGTTATCCTTGCAGTTAAATGCCTGATCTGCCAGATGATGCAGTCGCATACTTGGATACTTTTTCCAAAACCTTAAATTTTTCTGTTCTGAAGGAACAGTAATAACAAGTTGATTGGAAAGAACAACAGAAAGAAACACCCATTGAAAAAATCCATGCTCTCTAAGTCCCAGGAGTGAGTGTGGGGAGGGCCTTGGCAACTTTTATTTTTGGCAGTATCATCCCACCGAGTTGCCTTGGGCAGTGGTCTAGCAGATTTCCAGACAGCTGCAGCAGCTCTAGCTGGCAGGCTTCACAGCTAGTGAATTGCTGAACGAGAAGGGAAGGCTTGTCAGGGAGCGAAGAAGGGGGGATAGTCTTGAAGTGCTCAGCAGCAATGAGAGGTGTTTATTGCTGACTAAAACTGCATTGGGATCTTATTTGTGCCTTTGGTCTAAAATTGAAGACTAATTTAAGTGTAGCTCCAAAAATATGGAAGGCTTTGTGGTTGGAAGTGCGGGTCAGGAGGAAAACGGAAAGGACTTGCTCAGGAACCAAGCTCTTGACAAACCCTTGTCTTTTTGTTCCACTGATCCTCTCCAAGCCTAATTACTAATGTTTCTTTCTTCCAAGTGCTCCTCCTGACTTGACTTTTCTGCCTGTACTGATAAAACACTGCCCAGGTTCTTCTCATCTCTTGATGTCTTCAAGCCTCTCATTGCTGACCTCTTTGGTGTGGGTATTACACCTTTCCTTTCTCTGCTGTGCTTGCATGGATGTTCAAGGTGTAATTTATATGTTATCTCTCTGGCTCATCTCTGGCTGTGCCGTCCTTGGAGTTGCTGCATATGATTAAAAAGGGAAAGGGGATCACCTTCAGAATTAGTGAGCATGAGTAGCAGGCAAGAGGTTTGTCCTAGAAAAGTCTGTGTATTTGCCGAGTGGGGAAATCGCAGCTGATGCTCTTACTCATTCTTGCGTTACCCAGCCTGCCTGGGCTGTAGGTGTTCTGGTATCAAAAAGGCTGGTTACTCTACCTGTGGCAGTACATGTTTGCTTTATCTTTAACCTGACAAGCCATTTGTGCTCCAGGGCATGTGTAAGAAGAATTAAATGCAAACAGTCAGAGTCCTCTGCAGGTTAGAGACAAGAAAGATAGTGCAAAGGGATTAAGGATTAAAGGGAGAACAGCCATAAGCAGGATGGAAGGTTCATTTATGCACTTGGCTCCAACTTGATAAATATTTATGAGCAAAGGGAATGGATGGTTGTAAGAATGTCTGGGAGACAGACTGGCAGAGCAAATACAAAATTCTTGAAGGTTTTGGCACTATTGATGTTCAGAGGGGGGTTTTTTTAGCAGTTTGAAGGAGTTAGGAGCACAGATCCCATTAAAGCCCTCATTAGCTAGACATTTATGGCCACTCCCGTTCTCTTCTAAAGTTGAAAAGATTGAATTTCTTGGCTGAGCTGAACTTGATCGGCTTTTGATACTGTTTTCACTTTCTCTTCAGAATAAGTTTTCTATTCATGGATTTTCCCTACAGTATATGTATAATGTGCTACCTCACTGCAGAGTACATATTCAATTAATTGTGGAGGTACTAATCAAATAAATAGTACAAGGTGAGGTTGGTTGGTTTTCAAAAAACACTGCAAACAAGAAAAATGCATGGATGGGAGTGGGAAATCTGTTGGCGATGGAGGTGAAAAGAAGATTATTTGAAAACGAGATGGTGACACTAGTCCAAATTGCGATGAAGTTGCAGGGAGATACTTGGGTAAAGGCTGTGGGTAAGTGAGGCATGTTTATGTTTGCCTTGAGGTATTAAATGATTATGAGAGAGTATGCCTGCACTGACAGTGATTTGGTGCTTTGGCTTCTTGAATGGCAGCAGTCATTTGTGCAGTCTCGAGTGTCTAGGTTGGATTTAACCTGCCAACTTTTGCTAGACAAGATGGAGGCTTTACCTTGACATGGCTAAAAACATTGGCAAGCATCAAGAAAGCTTGTGTATATAATTTTTATGATAAGTCTTCCTATGAATGTATTCAAAACCTCATTTTGCAGAGACAAGTCAAATCATCATTGCAGGAGTGTTTGAACGAAAACTTTGCATGGGGCAGACATGCAGTTGTAGCGCTTTCACAGCTATTACTGGAGCTAAAAAGAAAATGAGGAGCTTTGCCTGGCCTGTGTCGCACACTGGCTTCAAGAATTCCTCGTGGCTGTTCTGTCAGGTAGGATGAGGCGCTTGTCAGTTCCAGTGACACAAAAGCCACGGGAAAATGACACAGCCAAATTTGCCAAGTACTTTCCTTGATATTCAGACAGTAGTGGTGGAGAAAATGTTAAGGAATAAAAATCCCTGGTGAGCAAGCAAACTCCTTGCAGAGTTGTGTGGGACTGACGTGAGAGAGCTGTCAGCTTCTCCTGGGCTGGGTGTTGTAGCAAAGCCCTGAGCCTCTGCTGCTGGGACCTGCTCGCCCCGGCTTGGTGCCTGCTCGCTGGCTGACTGCAGACTATTCCTGCCGAGTACAAAGCAAAGCAACAGCCCCCTTCGACCTCGCAGTGTGTGCGATGGTGGGGATAAGGTGCTATTCAGGCTGTGGCTCCTGTGTAATAGGCAATGTTGCCCATGAAACTGCCATTTCATATTGATTTCCTACACCACTGCATGAATTTATCATTAACAGCTTTATCATGCTGTTCTCGTGAGAAATTCCAGACTGTCACCCCTGGGAAGTTTATCCAGGAAGTTTATCCAGGGCTATCTTTATAAAGCTTTTGGAAGTGGGAAGGGGAATCTAAGCAGGGATTTAATTTCTCTAGATGTAAGGGAATTAGACACACCTGTTCTGCAGCTAATCTTAGGTTTTCTTTCTGCTTAAATTTAATTGTATGCCTTTTGTTTCCGTCCTTAGTACAGAATCTCAGCACTGACAAGGACCAATCAGTCATAACCTCACTGTTTTGTAGGTTAAGTTGCTTTTGTTTTCATTGGTGGCATTGATTCATTAATGTTACCTGAATGTTGTAATACTTCACACTTCAAAGGCACAACACTTCCTCAGCTGGATTCTGTATCAGGTGGGGTCTTGTGTTATGCTGTGTGCTTGTTGAGGAATTGGGTTGTTAACCATGAACACCTAGGGACCCCATTTTGGGTCATCAGTCATCACAAGAAAGGACAAACCCGGCTAAGACAAGGAAGGACGTGCCTTGCTCCTGAGTCATCCCTGTCTTTGTGCAGGTGAGACTTCATGGCAGACCAGAAATCCTTTTAAAAAATGTCTTGCTAGTGTGGAAAATAGGTATCTTTCTTCATAGTACGCAGAGGCAGCAAAAATGCATTTCACGTTTTTCCTTGCATTGCCTGTTTAGACCCCTGAGTAGCGTTTAAAGTATGTGATTTCTAGATCTTAGGTTTGGAGTGGCTCAAGATCAAAGCTATTTTAAAGGTTAAGCTATGTGTGATTTAATGCCATCAGGATACAGATTTTGCTTTGATTGAGAACTAGCAGCAATTTGAGAGACAAATGGTAGAAATTTTTGTTGACTTTTGCGTTGTGCAAGCGTGATGGTGCTGCTGGGAGGAAGAGCAGTGCAGAGGTGGGCACTGATGTTACACAGATGAATTCTGCATTTGAGACCCAGAGGATTCAACTGTGTATGTTTAGATACTGTGCTGTTCCTTTAGAGCATTCTTTGCATCCCTTTTCTTGTGTTTGCTTGTCCGTCAGGGACTTATCTCTAACAGGGCTTGTGGAAACACGGTGTTGGCTGTGGTTGTGGCTTTTCTGAGAGGCTATGGAGCAGCAGGAAGAGTTGGTAATTGTAATATCTTGATATAGTGAAATGTAATTTAAGCATAAAATGGTGAGCATGAGGTCTAGTTGGTGGGAAGTGGAGGTACTGTCTGGTTTCCTGATCCATCATTTTGTGGAGCTGTAGAAGGGGAGGTGCAGTTCATCACTTCCACCTCACCATCTTGTCTGGATGACCTCCTGTCCCTTCTCCACCAGAGCAGCAAGCCCTCATTTACAGCGTACAATTTTCTAGGATTTAGAAGAAACTATGGAATAACCCCAGAAAATAACTTGCAGTATTACAGAGCAGCAAGTATACTCTTGAAACATCTTATTTTCTTGAAGTAGGGCTGCAAAGCACGGTTGTCCTGCGCAGCTGCGTGCTGTGGGTGGGGTGAGGCTTGTAGCTGCACGGTGGAGCTGGCTGAGCTCACGCTGGGGCTGCTCGATGCTGTGTAAGCAATGGGGCACGTCTTGCATGGTCTTGTAACTCTGCTGTCATACTCATTTGGAGAGCGTTGTTCTCATTGCACTTAAATCTCCTTGCGTTGCAGATAATCTAATTCTATCATGTTAGGATTAGGGAACCCCACTGAGAAGACTTAAGAGGACCAGCTGCTCTGTGCTTCAAAGGAACAACCCTGGTTTGACTCATCTGGAGAAGGCCAGCCGACATAACCCTGAGGAGTTTTTGCTGGGAGCGGGAGCTTTCCCTTCCTCTGCTGGATGTGCTGCCAGTGTTCCCACCCAGCACGCTAAGGTGGCAGGTTTGGGACACCACCTTCAGCAACTACCCAACTAGCAGCTCTGCTCCCTAGAGGGACAGTGCAAAGCAGGTGGCTGGATGTGGGCCCTTGGACACTGAAAATAAGCTTTAAGCTATCTGCCTGGTACTTGGTAGCTCTGTTTGCGAGATCTCTACTGCAGTCAGCTATGAAAGCCCCAGTATTTGATTCAATATGTTTGGGAAGTTGAGTGATTTTGTCCCAGATTTAGTGTTTTATTAATGCAGATATTTACTAGAAGCAGCACAAGAACTGGATTCAAAACTGCCTAGCTGGAAGCTTTTAAAATCAGGCAGACAAAAAAGAACCAGCTTCCAGAAGGTGTGTTTGTAGTAGATCCTTAGCATAGCACTATTTAACTTCTTTTAATCAGTGACCCGGAGGGAAAAAAAATAAAACCATTACTCATAAAGTCCTCAGATAACACGCAGATTAAGTGGAGTGTAAGATAAGGAACAGGACCTGAGTGACTGGGGTGGCTTCGTGAGCCATGTGTTCTGATGTAATAAAATGCCATACTCTAAACAGAAAATGAGGGCCCTTCTTGTATAATGAGGAGATGGAGGAGGGATAACTGTCTCCTGAGAAATGGCTATCCTGAAAGAGGCTTGGGTGTCAAGACAGATAACCGTCTGAACTTCAGTTTTCACAGCCTAGCTGTGCCCGAGATTGAGAATGAAATCCTTGAACGTATAGACAGGGAAACACTGAGCTGCGTAGCCCTAAGGTGGCTGTGTAGCCCTGTATTCGGCATTGGCACGAGTGTAACCTGAATACCGTATCCCATCCTGGTGCCTGCAGTTCAAGAAGGATGTTTAAAAAGTGGAGAGACTTCAGAAAAGTGTCATGAGAACTGTTAAAGAATCAGAAGATCTGTCCTGCAGGGAAGGGCTCCAGGAGCTCTGTCTGTTTTGTTGTAGGAGGGTAAGGGGTGACATGATTACAATTTATAATAGCCTGGATAGAGAAGAGAAATTTTATAATAGAGGGCTCTTCTGTCTGGCAGTCAAAACCGTAACGAGATCCAGTGGCTGGAAGGCTGTAACGTTGATACATTTAGACTAGAGATAAGCAGCAAAATTTTACCAGGATGAATAATTAACCACTGTAGCAGTTTATCAAGGGTTGTGATGACTCCTTCATCTCTGGATATCTCTGAACTGAACCTTTTTAAACAAGCGGCTGTGTTTCAGTCTGGGATTAATTCAGCCAAGTCTGGTGGCCTGTGTTGTGGTAGTGTACCTGCAATGAGAAGTTTTGAGGCAGTAGATTTTTCTGTGAAAACAAACTGGGGATGAGTTCTGTGCTTATTCACACCTGAAGAGTCAATGCTGCTGCCAGGGTATGTGGATTTTAAGAGTGCTTTGTGCCATTGCCCTTTTTCTACGTTGTTCTCAAAGGTCTTGAACAGTTACAGCTTGCAGGTGCTGCTACGGCTCTTGCTAGAAAAAGTACATTTTTGTGGTTAGTTGTATACCAAGAGGAAGTGGATCTCTTTTTCCCTGTCATGCTACTTATTCTCAAGATTCAAAACCAAATGGGGAAGCAGTTTTTGCTATTTTTTCTAGGATATTACAGTTATATCTTGTAAGCTCCATAGAAACTTTTGAAATAGGAGAGATGGGGACACTTAGCACCTTTGATGCATTGGTCCCTTTTGTTTGCAGCAAGTAGGGTTTGTACTGAACTACACTGATGTATGTTTGTGCTGAAAAATTATCTGAGCCTTCACTTGCTGCTTAGCTGTAGAGGGTCCTGCCTGCCTGCTTCCCTGTGCAGCATTTCAGGGGAAGATATTAGCAACTGACATTAATGTTGTTGAGAAAACATTGTAATATAGGTGCAGTAAAATTGTTAGGGCTCTAATCTCTTCTTTATGAGGTTTGTGCTTGTTTTGCTTATATGTCACCAAGTGGGTCATGACTCAAATTTAGCCAACGCTGTTATTAATGCTGGAGCAAGTCTTCAGTGGGCTATTTTTAGCAGTCGGGGCTGTTGTTGAGAGCTTGCAATTGCTAAAAATGCCTTGGAATGATTTCACAAGCGATACTGTCTGTGGTGGAATTTGCGCACCAGCTGTCTGTCTTCAGGCCAGTTGATTGTGTTGACACGTATTCCCTGTGATTTGTCATCCCCGACTCCCGCTTTGCGATGGCTGTGACAGGCGTGCTATCAGTGTCTGATGGCAGAGAGTGAATGAGGGGGTAAGTGACAGCAGCAGGCTCATTACTGACAGCTTGGGAAACACTGAGATCGCAAAGGGGACTTTGGCCTTCGCCGATATTTGATTTTTCCTTTACCACCTCATCTTGTGAAGCGCACCTCGTTGCTGCCATCTTCCCCGGGAAGTATCCGCTCCACAGCTGAGGCCTTTTCTTGGATCCTGTCGCCAGTGTTTTAAGCATTTTCCTGACTTAAGTGGCTTCCTCTAGGCAGAACAGTTGCAGAGCTTTATTTTGTTGCTGGCAGTGATCTTCTGTCCTAAGGTAGTGGTTCTCTTGGAAACCAAATTTTTGGAGAGAGAATGCCCCAAGGAACAAAGCTTAAAGGTGGGATCACTGGGAACTGTGGTTCTAGGTTTGACTTGGCTACTAACTTCTTGTGTAGTGTGACCGTGTTTGATTCAGTTTTCCCATCAGAAATGACAGGATAAAGGAAGGGCATGAGATTTGCACATTAAGTGAATAAATTATTAAAATTGCTTACCTACTGTATATCCTGGGTGGCTTTTAACCTGCAAAATAGAAGACTTGCTGGTAGTGGCAAGTGCCCTCACTCCCATAAACATAATATATATAGATGTGAAACTACACCTGTGACTGTTTACTTAACGAAATTACTAGTTCAGTTAGTGAAATAAAAGGGTCTTCGCTCTTGTCCAGGGATTCAAGGTCTTGAAGTGCTGGAAATACAGATTCACGTAGAGATACACAGCCTTTGTGTTTTGTGGCCAAGAGGTGAGTCAAGGCTGCTGTGATTAAATGACTATGATTTAATTTTGGTTTTTCTGTTTTGGAAGAAATCCACTGATGAATGCAGACAGTGCAAAAGTTTCAATTCACAGACCTTCAAAACAACCATTTCCTATTGTCTCTCGAATTATAATCTGAAATACCCCACCATTTTTTTAATGTTACAGATATGTGAATTTCAAGTAAGTGTGAAAATATGCAAAGAAGGCAAATAGGCAGCCGGTAATGATTTATAATGGTGTAGTTTTTTTGCCTCTAGAGACCTTGATTCAAATCTTGGCCCAAGCCTGAAGAGGAAATGAGTTTGGTTTTAGACTAATTCTTAGTGGATTTTTGTCCACATTACAAATGATGTGTGTCTTATCTGGCAGTCGGAAACCTTCCTTGAGTAAAAGCTGAGTTAGAGCATGTGTTTTAATAAGGCTTAATGGGGAAATGTGTCTGTCTGGATGAAGCTCTGACCAATTTTGCATCACTTTTCTTTATAAGCACGAAGTTTGGCAGAAATTAAAAAAAGAAAAAAAGAGGTGACACACACAAACTGTTAGTAGGGGATATATTTATAATTTGCTGTAGAAGAAAGCCCAGTCTCTCCTCGTGAGTCTGTAATGGTGTTTGTACCGTCTTGGTTTTTGTGTATAGTATTGTATTTCTGTTCTTTAGCTCATGAGTTTTGCCCCAGAAAAGAGGCTCTGTTCTAGCACAAAGAGATCTTTTTCTTTCTCTGTCAATCTGAGCCAGACACCGAGATGTCTGTCCTGATGGTGAAGGGACTACACCAGCAGCAAGAAGTAATCCTTGAAAGTCCCGTGCGCACGGCTGCGAAACGATGCGGTGGGCCGGTAGCTTGCACTGCCGCTCGCTCTGTGAAAGGAGCACGTTGTCGGCGAGCCTGCTGGAGACTTTTTAGTTCAGAGTTCTTGGAAGTGATTTCAAAGGAAGGTATTTGAATTGTGCCTAAAGTAATTTATGCCAGAAAGAGCTTCTGGGACAAGAAATGTTTGAGACCTTAAGCCGTGGGAGTGCTGCTGCCTCACACTGCAAGGGTGATGTGGCGGGCGCTCAGCCCCAGTCCCTGCACAGGGTCTTTGTTTCTTGCTCCTCAACAGCTGGATTTCATTGTGGACAAACTTGCTGAAGAGCCCAGATCTGATTTCTTTAGTGTGCATGAAAACTGGGGGGGGAAGCATCAAATTCCTGCACTCCCCTCAAAGGAAAGACATCCTCCTTCATCCAGCTGTTGGACAGTGTGATCGTTATTTCCTTGACTATTCCCTTCCCAGTATCTATGTTCTGTTCTCAGCGCTTTCCTTCCAGTCACTTACCTGTTTTTACCTTGGCAGGAGGCTGAGATTAACTCCGTGTCTGTGGACTGTGCAGGCAGCTTCAAATTATGTATTTTCAACATTAGGGAAAAGTCCAAACTGAAATATTCTGGGAAGCAAGCAGCAAGGGGAGGGAAGGCAGGGAGGAAAGGTATGTTGGACTGACTGAGCAACGTGTCAAAAATTCTATGGTACAACTACCCCTGCTGCCAGGGAGATGAGCACGGAGCTGTTTTGGAGATTCCTCTGACTCTTTTTGTCACTTGGTAAATTAGCCTTGTGGTATGAATCCAGACTCTTGGTGCTGGGGAATGAAGAAGAAAAGCTGACTTAGGAGGTTGCGTGTTGGTAACTTCAAGTTGCAGTTTTGCAACTGGTTGACTGTGCTCTGCATTGGGATCAGAGCGGTCTGAAGCTATTCAGATGGTTGGTCATGTTTAATTTTTAACCTGTTAATATGACTAATTTCTGAACTAGTCATTTTTGCGTGCTGCCTTAAGTTTTTGCAAGTGTTTGTGGCCCAAAGGTTCGCCTCAGATGTGTGTTGATGATCTCTAGGAAGTGACCTACCCAGATTTTTCTTTGTAGTTGTTGGACAGTCCTGGGTTTATTGAAGCTAGATAAGCATTGGTTCATTTATTTAACAGATTATTTATACTCTGTAGGTTTGTCTATTAGGAATCGTGTCTCTGCTGAAAAAAGAAAACACAGTAGTGTGTCTTAACTGATTAATGCAAAGGCAAGTGCGTTAGGTTTTCTAAAGTAAGTGCACCTACTGCTTCTAAGACAGTGTTTGCTGTTTAGTTACCACTATGCATCTCTGAGTTTGTGTTAATTTATTAGTTAATCCATTTAATCTGATCTGTTATAAAAAGATTCAGACCTGGAATTTTGTGTATTGTCATTTTATCCCCCCCCCC
>Ga0065711_1036317_pt1 | contig 21142 bp, 9 predicted proteins | sample Hoacrofraction12_FD_59098 | JGI IMG/M metagenome (GOLD analysis project Ga0065711, IMG submission 59098) | Hoatzin crop microbial communities from Cojedes, Venezuela - Epithelial fraction 12 v2 (version 2) | ecosystem: Host-associated > Birds > Digestive system > Esophagus > Crop | place...
TTTTTTTTTTTTTTTTTTTTTTTTTATGTTAAGGTGTTGAAAAAGCTTTTTAAATATTTTATAGACCTTTCTTTCTAAAGCGTTTTAAACCTCAACTACTTTAAGCAATTGTCCTAGACTTTTTTCATTGTTTTGGAGGCTTTTTACCTTTCAGAAGAAGCTTCATCCACTTACCGTGGTTTCAAATAACCTTCAGCAGAGTTGGAAATGTGTTTTGCTTCTGCAATCTGCTAGTTGTGCAAACAAGGCATAGACAAAATTCCTCTGAAATTAAACTCATTCTATCTCCGTCTGTTTCCTACTGGCTGTTACTTCTTGTTGTTTCTTTTCTGGTAACTACCATATCTTACAGCTCCCCAAGTTTTGCCTTTTTGTGATCATTTTCAAGCATCTTAATGCAAATGTTTAAATTCCTGAATCATCTTGCGGAAGTGTTTTCTTGCCTCAGTTCCTGTTTTCCTTGCAACAACCTCACTGTGCTGCTCTTTTATGTGAATTCATACAGTATGTGCTCTCACACCACTATTGTTAGATAGGTGGAACATGCTAGTTGGATAAATGAATTTTCTTGGAGATATCTGTCTTTGATTTGGCCAGGCAGACTACTTACTGCTGTTTCTGATCACACTGCCAAGTAGTAAACCATTGAGATTAGTATGAAGACCAGCCAATATCCTGTTGTGAGCCATCTTGATTCATGTTGAATAATAACTTATTTTACGGAGGGCTTCATTGGTTTCAGTGGCATAGTCATGTACTGGCTACCTATTTCTGCAACTGGATGGAATTTGGAGATAAGCCAACACATGCATTGAAAGTTATTGACCAAGGACTCCTCCTCAAAGTGAACTATATCCAAAGACTGAGTTTGAACAAGTAAGTATCAGGAGAGGGACTTTGAGCTTTGTGAAAAAGGTATAGATATCCTTGGATCCGCACGAACAATACCTTCTGCCTTCAAACTGAGCTGAGGGACTTTGAAATGCTTGAGGCTGAAGAGTGTCTTTATGTGTTACTGGAGGGACTGCACGTGCAAATGAGGTGTTATTAACAGGCCCGAGTCCCGTTCAATTTTACCTCATGTCTGCCTTCTGGTCGCCATCCTCTGAGAAGCTTCAAAGAAATACGCCAGTGAAACTTCTAGAGGACAGGTCATGAAGGAGTACAGTAAGCTACAAGAGCAAGATGATGGTTTCAGGCCTGTCAAAGAAAATAACGGGTCCAATTTCAGATAGTGCATGTTTAAGTTATATTTCTTGAACCCCAGGGCATCCTGTTTGCTTCTTCATAATACAGACATGAGCTATACTACGAATCTTTGCAGGGACCTGGTAAAATAAGGCAACTGTGTAAGATGTGGTAGATCAAACTGATTGTTGATGTATGAAAGTTAATGTACAACAGAAGGAATAATGTGTGCTATTTACATTCTGCTTTGCTAGCTTTAGAATTAATTGCAGTCCGCAAATAAAAAACGGCTTGGTATCACTACGAAGCAAAATTACAAGCAGGTTGTGGAAAGAACAGGGGAAATAATACTTGATGTCAGTCACCCTTGGTGTGTTGTGCAGCCACCTGGAAAACAGTGTGTGCTCTTAGCCTGCTTCTGACAAGAAAGTAGATATGGAGGTGGAAGAAGCAAAAATAATTAGTGGTATGGAAAAATCCTGCTAAGAGGAGGCGTGCAAAGACTGGGAGCATTCTCCTGGAGACAAATGAATAGAAAGAACCACTGAAGAAAGCTTCAAAATGGACAAAGTTGTATATGAGTTGAATTGCTGGGCAAGAGAAGTATTAGTGTTCTTCTCTTTCTTGTGACTGCAGAATAACCCTTTCGGTTACACGGACAGCCATCGCACATTTATTCAAGAAGTGCTACAGGCAGACATGAGAATCATGGGCAACAGATGAGAACAGTTGGAGGGGGAGCACAGTCGTGGAGTGCAATGAGGAATTTGAAGTGGCAGTGTAAGAATATATCTGTTAATGCAGGCAAGAGCTGCAGCAGCGTTGTGTGTTGGAGGACTGCGGGTTGGCACAATTCTCGTGACTCTGCGAAACATCCGAGAGGTGTCTATAGTTTCGTTGTTTAAAACCTACAACAGCTATGCTCCAACTTCTCTGAGTACCTCCAGGTGCCAACTGGCTGAATGCCGCCTCCTGCTGCTACATGGGTCTGCCGACCTGGTGGGGACTAAGGGAGCTGCTTAAACCAGGCTGAAAGCTGCAAGCATTTTGTAACTTTCTTCTTCCCTGTTTAACATGTAAATCAAACCAAGTTCCTTATTTGGCTAATAATGCTATATGCAGCTGAGACTTTTTCACAGAAAAATGTTAAGTTCTAAATTCCTTTTTATTAAAACAATTTTCAGTTTAGAGATGGGAGGGTAAGTGGCACCAAAAATTGTATCTGTGGGAGTTTCTGTTCAGCATGGTCAATGTCCTTACAAGATGATGAAGGGTATTCCTCCAGATGTATGAGAAATTATGTGAAAGTTTAGTCCCAAGGTACTATGCTGATTTTTAGCTTCGTTTAAAGTTAGAGAAGAATTATGTGTCTTATTCATGGAATGACTTTGTGATTTTTTTTTTTTGAGCGATATGAGTGATTTCAGCCAGGTGTAATTTTATTAGTTTTAAATTAAAATGTCCTTATTTTATACTGGAGAACACAAAGCCTCTTAAACCTCTAAATATTACAACTGCATTTACAAGTTTTTTTTTGTTTTGCTTTTGTTTTCTTCGTATGTAAGAATGATGTTAGTTTACACAATTCTGTTGCATAACAAAAACAGTTTGCCTTGTTTCAGATACTGATTAATAAGATCCTAGCAGCATTTGTCTTTTGGCTTCTATCAATCTTCTTCCCATTATACCAAAGAGTTAATCAGCCGGATTACCTAATAGCACATGAACATTTCTGTGGCACAAGAACAGTCAAATGAAATATCTAATTCTATTAAAGCTTTTCTTCATATCCACACAAAAGATATCACTTAATTTTTTAATTTATTTCATGATTCATAACCACTTAGGGATTGATATTCTTGGCAATGTAGTGTCTTTAATCACACAGCTATCTGCTGTTCTGATGTGTACGGAATATGTGCATGATATTGCGGAGGTCGCTCCAGAGTACTGGGAAAATGACATAAGGGTACATCGTTTGTTGATAAAGTTAACTACCTCTACATTAATAATAATAATATTGTCAAGGTTGCTGTATTAATCCATTTGACCTACTTTTACCTATAAAACCACAATAACAGTCTGTAATACTACTGCATAAACACACTGGCTTCTCATGATGAAGTGTTGCTAAAAAAAGTCACTGAGGACACTTCTTTAGCATAAGCTGTCTTTATATATTGTAGCTGAAAGCTGCTTAAGACCAAACCCCCACTTGTAATCACTCATGCTTTTTTATTGCTTGGTGGACAACATTGTGAAAGATACCTCAGTGCACGTCTGTCTTGGACCACCTTCATAAGCTTTGTTTTTGGAGGCTGTGGGTATAGCTTAACCCTCTGACAGCAAGAGTTGGCTAAGAGTTGGCTGAGAGCTGTCCCTTGTGCCAGGAGGTCTCCAGCCACAGTTAGGAAACAATGGTGGGCAAGGATGGGGCAAGTGCCCTGGGGCACTGTTATTTGCCCTTCCCAGGAATGGTGATAGCCCCCAGCACTGACTTCCACCATGCTGGGGCAAAGCCAGCCTAGCTGGGGCAAGCACTCTTCTCCAGTTCTCTGTGGAGCTTCTGCTCACAAAAGTGGTGTTTATATGTCCTCCAGTGGAAGAAGAATCACTATAAAACATGGGGGAGTATATGTTTTTACATATTCAGATTCAATGTAATAAGCAATTAGATATAGAAACATTTTTAACCTGTTAGAAAGCAGGCTTCCCCTAAAGTATTATTGCTAGATTTTCTAAACCATAGTAAAGCTGTCTCAGAGGAGCACAAATGGTATTTAGTTATGTAATTTATTCCATAAAATGGATGAGGTGTAATATAAGTCTCAGAGCTGACAAGCACGACACATGCTGTGGCTGTAATAAGCTGAGATCCTTCACTTGTTGCCTGTACTAGATGATTCACAGACTTTTTTCCTACATGGACATGTTATACTTTGCCTGTAAAGTGTTGTGGTGCTTGACTAAGATGCCAAGACTCCTCACAGGAATGTAAACACCACCATTATTTTAGCACCCCCCACCACTCCCTCAATAACCACAAAAAAGAACTTTTTTTTTTTAAGCTTAGAATAGAAGAGCTGCCACTAACAAATACTTTAATGTCTCAGGATGAAAACAGCACAGCCACAAAACCAAGGAAATGAAATTGTATCTGATGTTGTGTTTCCTCTGGATCTAGTGGAGAAGAAGCACAAGAGAGATCTTTTACCCTGGCATGGTTTAGTGGAGAGTGTTGCTGTTGTGTGTGACGTGGCTCTTGCATGCACAATGGCATTATTTGCAGTGCTGCACAGATCTTGACGTGCCCAAGGTGACAAGACTTGAGATGAGGTTGTTGGGGAGGTTAAGTCCAGAAGACCCAGGCTGGAAGCCAGAAGGGAGATACATGGAAGTTTGTGCTCTGAATGTTTTCGCAAGGCTCAGAGTTGCTGTAGCAGCAGAGTGCGTGTGCGTTTAAGAAGATATCTGTGAGACAGATACTTTTTTTTAATGCATAAATTCAGAATGGCAATATCTGAAAAACAGAACTTTAGAAAGAAGCCTTTCATCTGAAGGGATAATTTGACTTTCAAGAAGCATTAAAAACCCTCAGGTCCTTCTCATGTTAATGCAGGCAGAGGAGATACTTCAGTGGCACTGCGTATGGCTGCCCGCTAAGCTGCTTGACGCCTTGCCACAGGAAACCACAGAAACTAAAAGCTGAAGAAATTCATGGTGGTGTGGCAGAGGGACTTTCAAGGATTATACAATACAAAAAACACCATCACTTGTTCAGAAGGTCTTTGCACCAAACATCAGTGGTGCCTGTTCTGCAGAAGCATGGACTTAGGCATGCCCTGGCTCGGTACTCTTCTCTACATAATTGCTAATGGCCAGTAATGGTGACAAGCTGCAAGGCCAGGGAACTCTAACATTTGATTTGATTTATATCTCCCCTATATAAGTAAAAACAAGCTAAAAGGCCATTTCTCACAATATCTCATTTTCCTGATAAGCTTATAGAAATTCTATGAATCTTAGAGTGACTGTTTCATGATAAAAAAACATAATATTGAGATCCCAGCATCACAGTGGTATATTGAGAGATAAGACTGGTTAACTACTTAACCTCTACCAAATGACTAGATGCTATCTCTGCTGACTTCTTACATTACAAGAATTATTGCAAGTTTCATGAACTGAAAGTACTAAGTCTCTAAATAGCTCCCTTTGCTTCTTCAGTTACTTCTGCATTGGCAGAACTGCAGATCCACAAAGCCCTGCTTCAGTTTTGCCAGACTCCAGCGGCTGTGGTGCTGGTTTTTTTCATGGCAGCGATAAAAGCATCTCTTTAACTAACAAAACCAAAATGTTTAACGAATCACTGTACCAAGAATACTGATGGCCATTCTGCTTTGTGGCCTGTTAAGAGATACTCTGAATGCTTTTCTCCAAGTGCTCTGAAAGAACTTGAAAAGTTGCAGACCTGACCGATGAATGAATTTGCATTAGGACAGCTGTCTGGAGATGATGACTGCTGTGTAATGTGTCAATGCTTGTGATCGGGGCTGTCTCCAGTAACCATGTTGCATATTGAAATGATTCAGCACTAGGTCTGTAAGAGTTTGGGAAATGTCTTGGTGCAATGGCAACCAAGTGAGTTGTTATTTTTTTTTTTCTCCCTCTTCTTTTCTCATCTCACTTTCCAGGACAGGCTGTGCTATACTGCTATATTTCCACATTGCTGAGCTTGAGTCTCTTCTTTTCAAACATTAGGGATGCTCTTCATCTTTATTGTGACAACAAAAACTGAGCAAGGCTCAATTAGGGGAGACTGGACTGGACAAGTATAACTGATGGATTTAGCAACCTCAAGAAAAAGAGAGCAGCAGCAGGAAAGAAGCAAAAGGAGAGAAGCGTGGAAAAATAGGCGAGAGCGGGAAAAGGGCAGAGGCTGCGTGTTGATGTGTTCAGCCTGAGCAGCAGCAGAATTCATATGCTTGTAAATGACAACTCAAAATTTTCCTGTCCTGTGGACAGAGCAGATGACTTGAGATCTGCACTGTCCCTGGGTGCTACAGCCAGTGTCTGCAGCGCAGCAGGCTATTCATACATGGGTGACTGTTTTAACATAAGGCAGTGTTATGCTTATGACACCCCTGCAGTGCCTCCTGCAGCTGCTCAGTGCTTGTCCCAGTGTCACCCAGGCAGCAGCATCTTGCAGCTCCCTGATAGTGCCATTTCCCCCAGTGGCCCCTCTGTGTACCCCTCCTCCTCTGCCCCAAAGCTGAAGGGTCCTTCCTGGGGTATGGGGGCATTTTCCACTGCTACCCCTCATGCATAGGACCCTGATCATCCTGCTCAACTCTCACCCTATGGTAGTGCCACCTTCTTCCTCTGTTTTTGCGTCTAACTCCAGCATATCCCTTTTCTGATCCATACTGTCCCTTGTTTCCTGCCACACAAAGATCCTTCAGCCTTTGCCTGCTATCTGAGGTTTGGTCCTGTTTCCTTGCTGCCCCATCCCCAGGTGTTCTTTGTGCCACTGCATTGCTTTCTCCTGCAAAGATCTCCCTTATCCTTCTCCCTTCATCTTCTTCCAGCTATTTCTTCCTCATCTTCTCCAAATGGCTTTGTCCCATCTTCTTTCTCACTGCTGCTGTTTGTCTCTTGGCTATGGGACTTTGCTTCTACCTGCTCCCAAACGAAGGGACGTTAGCGCATTGCTGAGATGCGCTGGGCGCTTGAGGATGTCAGGAAAATGGTCATGTAGCTACTTTGGAAACATCAGTTTCAGTATCTGACTTAAAAACTGCATCAGTGTGTCAGAGCAAGGGGGAACAGCAAGTTGAATTTTATCCACTCACTGAAAGCTGGGTAAGGAACAAAGTGCTGTTCTTCCTTTCTGCTGCTTGATATGCTTTGGTTTTCTTTATTTGTGCTATAGCGTTTGGAAAGAAGAGGCTGTTCTTTGTAAATCTCTTCAGCATCCTGTCATATTCACTTACCTGAAAGATTGTGCAGTTCTCTGTTGTCTTTGTGCACTCACACTGCAGTTTAATTTCTCCAGCCTGCTGACTCCTGGTGCAATACCCTAGGGTTTTTAGAAGTGAGATTTCTTGATTTCTTTACTAGGTAACACATGAGACAGGGCAATTCAGGAAGGGGAAATACTGTCAAAATTCATAGTGCAATCCTATTGCTATTCTCTTTTGAGGTAGGTAGCTATTGGTGGTAGTTTCACCCCTGGCCCCTAAACAAGCCTTCTTCAGGACTTTCTGGCTCAACTTCAACAGCAAGTGAGTCTCCATGTCTCTTTTTGAAGATACTGTTTCACCCTGGAATATAAAATAGTGTCAAAGGAGAAAACTCGCCTCCTGAGAACTGTGGTGACCATCTCACTTCTGCTGACTTCACAGCTTTTTACCCAAAGTGGAGGCAAAACCAAACGGATTGGTTTTGGGGTTTTTTTGTTTTTAACGAGGAAGACAAAGGTTCACAGGAACTAGCAACCATGGTTTGGAGCTCTGTGTTCCTGCTACCTCTCTGCAGAATGCTGTGCTACCTTCTGTGCCTCTTCTTGGCAGGCTGCCATACCACACAGGGAATTCTCCCCATTTTTAAGGGAAAATCATCATGTTTGCTACTGTGCAGATAAATATAGCACATGAGATTATCTTACCTGCATAGTCCCTTGGCTGAAGGCCAAGATAACAATTGTGTTTACGGCCCTGCTCGCTCTTGGTCTTACAGGTCATTGGTTTCATATGAAGATGATGGGACTGGGAAGGAAACCCTCCAGCTTTCACTTTTTCATCTTTTAATTTTTTTTTTAGTTCCAGGGAAACATGATTCCCTTCAGCACAAAATGTCTTATATCATGGTTCCATGCTCTTGGTTTCTTCATTCCCTTACAAATCTATAGTCTTATTTCATGGAGAACTGATTTTTGCAGTATTCTGGATCCCTTAAGTGAAGTTAAAACTCTGTAATACATTAGTGGAAACAGTTGTACCTTCAAGATGTTGAATGTTCTGCAAAATCATATTTTAACACTATTCTGTGGCATAGGGGGAACCTATAATAAGACTTCATGCAGTGCACAAAACATACAAGTAGAAGGGTTTCTATGTAGTAGAAGTACATAGTTTTGTTAGCCTTACTGCAATATCTTATGATAGGAAAAGGAAGGGGGAACCAACAAGAAGTGTTTTTTAAAATTGCCTTTCCAGCTGCGTCGAAACAACTGTGCCTGGCATGGCCATAAACAATTCTGGTTCTTGATATGATTTCTGCCAGTGGAAGATGGCTGCCTTGAGGAAAGGGGACCCAACTGCAAAAGGTCCTGGAATACAGGAAAATGGAAAAAGCTCCATGTGCCTGACTTGCCTGTAACTTATGGGGCATTGACAGAGGGTGCATCAGTGTCTGTAGTACCAAGCTTAGCAAGTCATCAGCCCAAAATGTTTCTAAAGGTCATCATGACCACACACAAGTAGCTGATGTATCTTCAAGCCCTCTTCCTATCTTTCTGGTATGTGCTCCCTACCTGGAAGGGACAATAGGGCTTGCAGTGATATCCTACAATGTGACTGTTCACAGTATTGGTGATCAAATACTGACCCTACAGGAGCTTCTATTCATCTCATTCTACTCAAGCAATGAAAGGGTTTGTAAATTCAATGGCTGAAGTGTGAGTTTGACCAAATAGTTAGGATAATGTTGAGTTTCGAAGATTTCATGATCAAGGAACCTATAATTATTGTTTATTCTTAGTAGGAAAAAAGTGAGTGAGAAAGAGTAAGACCAATTCCTTCTAGATGAAAGCAATGTCCCAAGATGTTTGAATGTACTCAGTTCAAATTCAAGACAAGAAGGAAACATCTTCAGTAAATAACCCTGCAGAGACATGGACCTAACTTTTTGTAAGAATATTCAGTATTTCTAGTTGCAATTGCAAAGCTGAGGGAAATGTATAGAAACTGAAGAAATATAGATTATATTTAGCCTATCACATGAATTTCAATTTCACATTAACATCCCTAATAACCTTCAAAGAAAATGGTTAGAGCTGATGTGAAGATTAAGTTGCTATTATGAATAGTTTTCCTGCAATTTTAATGCAGGTGCCTTGGATCATTTTAGTTTCTGTATGATCAACCCCCCATCTTCCTCATCTAAATAATTTCAGAACAGCTGAAATGTTACTCAAAACACTCTTCTAAATTAAGTCTAATATTGTTCTTAAAATGAGCTTTCAGTTTAAGTAGTAAATTGGAATTCAAACTCCCCTTCCCACTTGATCCTTAGTACAATATCCAGACCTTGTTTGTAAATATTTATCTATCTAAATGTATCATTCACATTAAGTATGTCCTTCACAGAAGGTGTATTTAGCATTCTTGTGTGTAAATATGAATATGAAGAATGAATAGGAATCTGGTAATAAAGTAACTCTATTTTTGTCATCAGTGAATCCTACTTGCAACCGTCACGAAGTAAATTTATTAATGTATAATTATTAAAGTTTTTATAAGGAGTCAAAAATAAATTAAAATTTAAAGAGTCTATTTTCAGCAATTGACAAATAAACATGAAAATTAAGGCTTAAAGTATCAGTGCTTTCAGCTGTACAAGACTAATCTTCAGTTTTCTTTTGTCATTCCCTTACAAGCAGATAGAAGTTTTCTGATTCAAGGAACTTCCTAGATTGGTCCCCTATGTTAAATTTTTTATTAAAAAAAAATTTTGAATTACCTAAATTCTTCTAGACACTAATCTGGACTAGGTATAGAGAGCAGGTTTCTATGTTTAAGGATTACCCTTGTTATATGCAAATGACTTTTTTTCTTTACGGAATAGTGAGTGCCTTCTAAGTTTTTTCATAGAATCATAGAATGGTTTGGGTTGGAAGGGACCATACAGATCACCTAGTTCAAACCCTCCTGCTGTGGGCAGGGACACTTTCCACTAGACTAGGGTGCTCAAAGCCCCATCCAGCCTGGCCTTGAACACTTCCAGGGACGGGAGAGCCACAGCTTCTCTGGGCAACCTGTTGCAGTGCCTCACCACCCTCAGAGCAAAGAATTTCTTTCTTATATCTAATCTAAATCTGCCCTCTTTCAGTTTAAAACCATTACCCCTTGTCCTGTCACTGTTGTCTCTACTAAAAAGATTGTCCCCATCTTTCCTATAGGCCCCGTTTAAGTACTGGAAGGCTGCAATCAGGTGTCCCCGCAGCCTTCTCTTCTCCAGGCTGAACAGCCCCAACTCTGTCAGCTGTTCCTCACAGGAGAGGTGCTCCAGCCCTCGGATCATTTTTGTGGCCCTCCTCTGGACCTGCTCCATCAGGTCCATATCTTTCCTGTACTGAGGGCTCCAGAGCTGGACACAGGGCTCCAGGTGAGGTCTCACCAGAGCGAAGTAGAGGGGCAGAATCACCTCCCTCAACCTGCTGGCCATGCTTCTTTTGATGCAGCCCAGGATATGTTTGGCCTCCTGGGCTGCGAGTGTACAATGCTGGCTCATGCTGAGCTTCTCATCGACCAGAATTCCTAAGTCCTTCTCAGGGCTGCCCTCAACCCATTCTCCACGCAGCCTGTATTTGTGCTTGGGATTGCCCCAACCCATGTGCAGGACCTTGCACTTGGCCTTGTTGAACTCCATGAAGTTCACACAGGCTCACCTCTCAAGCCTGTCAAGGTCCTTCTGGATGGCATCACTTCCCAACCATATGCTGACTGCACCACACAGCTTGGTGTCGTCAGCAATCGTGCTGAGTATGCACTCAATCCCATGGTCCATGTCACTGACAAAGATGTTAAGCAGCACCAACCCCAGAGGAATGTCACTCATCACTGGTCTCCACTTCAACCTTCAGCTGTTGACTGCAACTCTTTGAGTGCAACCATGCAGCCAATTCCTTATCCACTGAGTGGTCTATCCATCAAATCCATGTGTCTCCAATTTAGAGAGAAGGATGTAATGCGGGACAGTGTCGCATGCTTTGCTCTAGTCCAGGTAGATGACATTAGTTGCTCTTCTCTTATCCACCAAAGCAGTAACCCCATCTTAGAAGGCCACCAAATTTGTCAGGCACAACTTGGCCTAAGTGAAACCATGTTGACTGTCACCAGTCATGTCATTTTCCACATGCCTTAGTGTAGTTTCCAAGAGGATCTGCTCCATGATCTTGCCGGGCACAGAGGTAAGACTGACTAGCCTGTGTTCCCCAGGTCTTCCTTTTTAACCTTTTTAAAAATAGGTGTTATAATTCCCCTTTTCCAAGCACTGGGAACTTCTCCAGACTTCTACGACTTCTCAGACATGACGAATAGCAGCTTACCCATGGATGCACCTCATCAGATCCCACAGACTTGTGCACCTTCAGGTTCCCTAGATGGGGTCTTGAATCTGATTCTCTCCTACAGTGGTGGGTTCTCCATTCTCCCAGTCCCTGAGTTTGCATTCTGCAACTTGGGTGGTGTGGCTGGAGCACTTGCCAACGAAGGCTGATGCAAAAAAGTCATTGAGCACCTCAGCCCTCTCCATATCCCGAGTAACCGGGTCTCCCCTTTCCTTCCAGAGAGGGCCCACATTTTCCCTAGTCTTCTTTTTATCACTGATGTACCTACAGAAGCTTTTCCTGTTGCCCCTGATGCCCCTGTCCAGATTCAATTCTATCAGGGCTTTAGCTTTCCTAACCTGGTCTCTGGCTGCAGAGACAATTTCTCTGTATTCCTCCTAGGCTACATGTCCTTGCGTCTTTTTTGTACTTGAGTTTGTCCAGGAACTCCTTGTTCATCCATGCAGGCCTCCTGGTGTTTTTGTTGGGATGCATCGCTCCTGAGCTTGGAGGAGGTGATCCTTGAATATTAACCAGGTTTCTTGGGCCCCTCTTTAGTCCAGGGCTTTATCCCATGGCACTCTTCCTAGCAGGTCCTTGAAGAGGCCAAAGTCTGTTCTCCTGAAGTCCAGGATACTGAGCTTGCTGTACGCCCTCCTTGCTGCCCTAAGGATCTTGAACTCCACCATTTCATGGTCACTGTATCCAAAGCTGCCCGTGAGCTTCACATTTTTATAGATTATGAAGTATCCCATGCATCCACACAGAACCAATATTGTCACACAAAATAGAAAAATCTTTTGAGTTTGATAAAGAATAATTTCTTTGACAAACCATCCTACAGGGCTTGGATTTAGTCTTGATGTATTCCTAATAATAATTCAGTTTTTCATTTTAGGATGGGAATATCACAATCGGGGGTAAAAATCTCTACAAACTTCTTTTGATCTCCGTAACTAAATTTTGTTTCTACCTGACATCCTGAACTTTATAACTACTAAAACTGGACCTGGAGTGCTGGGGTGGAAGGAATGACCTAGATACTTGACTTGCATTCTGCGGCATCAGAAGTCAGCTGAAGTTTGTCATATTCCAGCTTGAGAGAATTCATAGGCATGAAACAATTTACCAGGGCAAGATTTGTACTTGAGCATTAAATTATCTTTCACTCTTGCAAATCTCCCTTTCACATTATATCACATCTCCCTGCCTGTACATTGAAGCTTTATTCAAAAGATGTACAATTTTATCAGCAAATGTGATAAAAATGTATATATGTTGGGTTCAGCCAATGACTGGGATTTGACTCTGAAAAAATACTCTTATTGTAACATTGCTCAGAAAATATATCTGTACAGGCTGGCGTATTAGCCATGGTGTCAGAGGCTGAAGTAGGGCCTCCAAAGACTCATAGTGAGAGCAGATACATATTCTGACCTTAAATTGCTATGGTTTCATATTTTCTAGGAATACAGGGTATGAGTTCAGAAAGATCTGCATTAATCTAATTACTGGATTTAAAAAAAAAAAAATATTACACAGATTAATTTCCTGTGCAAATATTGCATGCTGAGTCTACCTTACTGTCCTTGGGTAAATTTTATTTCACTAGCCCAAGTTAAAACCCAAGACATTTAGCTATTATGAAAGCATATAGCTGATATTTCAGAAAACATCAGTTCAGGTTAGGTTGATACATTGGGGAGAGAGGGAAATGTCACTGATTTGGTAAAAACACTACGTTCTCTTCAGATGCCATTTCACACTTCTAATGCCAGGGAAATGCTTTTTTGATTCATGGAAAATAGAAATATCAGAAGTCAGGTCGGCTTCATGGTATGTCAGTGAACGGTACAAAGCAATGTTTTTCAGCACCACTTCTGCTTCTTTAGAGGGAGGTCTCTGGATTATTATTTCTTTTTTCCAAGTCAAATTAAAGATGATGTGTCCTCTGTCAAAACTTTCAGCTCTATCAAAAAGATATGTTCAGGGCAGTCAGTGGCTTTGAGCTTCAGTGGCAATCTGCTGGCTGATATGGGAGGACTGGAGGGAAATGCTTTAGTTCTGCGAAGCCACCAAGTCCCTTCTCATGCAGACTTGAGCACTTCACCTTCAATTTTGCAAGGGTTTTCATATAGCAATTTATCCACCCCCTGTTCTTCCTGGGCTATGTTGGCTGCTGTGTCGTGGTATTACTGCATCACACACAAGAGGCATACACCTGCTGGAAATGCCACGCCTCAGCTTCTTTTGCAACTGTTTTGAGCACAGAAGATATTTGATAAAGCAGCTATTCTCCTCTTCTCTAGAATAAAATTGCCAACTGATTACTGCTGTGAAGGTTGCTTTGAAATATTTTAGCTGAAAGCTCATAGAGTTACTCTGAGGATGAAGTTGTCCCAGTTGATGTCCATATGAGAGTCTCATTGCAAATAAAATTTCCCGTAAGAGATTTCTGGAACACCTTCAAACAAGCCACTTCAGGTATTTTTCTCTTAAAAAAAATAATTCGTAAGTATTTTGAGGGGATAAAGCAAGGGAAAACTATTACAGAGGGATCTTCCCCTTTTATCCTCACAAAAAAAAAATGTTTGAAGACAGTACTTATTGTTCAGAGAACAAGCTTATGGAGAGTTTTCTGCAGCAAAGTAAAAATTGTCAAAGATGGAATATCTGTGTCTAAGTGGTTCACATTGTGTTCATGTTTCTTGATTCAGCATCATTTAAAGGGCACACAACTGAAACTGAAATTTCCTTAAGTCAATATATCACTGAAAAGGTGAACACTAAAGCAAGAAATCTGAATTGAACTCACTGGGAATATTTAACCATAGGTATGTTTAAGATAAATGCATTCTGAAAACTCCTCTTTCCACTTCCTCTGCTCTTCATTGTAATTCTCATTTGTTTAAATTATTTCAAAATGCAACATTGTGTGTGTGTTTCATTGCTAGGGTATCCTGGAGCTGTGAACCAGGAGCAGCGAAAGATTTTATACCACAGGCTGGCTATAAAATAAAGAGATGGCAGGATATCTGGCTGTGTGACTTATTAAAAGCCTGAAGTAAATTCACTTCTGTTCTGAACCATGATCAACAGTAAATAAAGTTGGCCTTGATATAGTGCTCGGTTATGTCCCTTACTTTAGTGGGGGGTTGGGGAAGGTTGGGTTGGAAATCCCTGAACTTTCAGGCTTTGCTGCTGGGTTCCCTCTTGACCCAAAGATTTCACTTGTTCTGATTTTATTTCTCTTGTAGTGCAGCATGGTAAAGAACAGAATCTTCTCCACAATAAAAAAACTGGGCCATGACAACCTCTGATATCATGTCTGACAAAAATTTAACTCAAAGATATTTGCAGTCCTCAAATGGCTATTTCTTTATTTTATTGTTCATTCTTAGATTGAGGCACATACACAAATTTAGTTAAAATCTATCTCAATTTTGTTGTCTTTGTTCCTATAACACTGAATTAGGAAGTTAATAGATGTCCATGTCTACGTGGTGCTGCTTTCTCCTTCCCACCACACTCAGTCATTCCTGTGAACGAATGTGACTGTACATTCTTCAGGATCCATGTTGAGAAAAACTAAATTTGCGGCTCACACGTGTCACTAGACTAGGATGAAGTTCATACGGTTCTTGAGATCTGGGGAGAATGCTAGTTTTCTCAGCAGAAATAACCTTATAGCTCTGTACTCTTCTGCAATATCTCCAATGAATGTGTTGTCAGGATAAAAAATGCACGCTTAGGCCTGTAGCTGACTCTGGAGGAGCTCGGCAAGTGGGTGTGGGGATGATGAGCAATGAGATTATATTTTAATTTTGTGTTAAAATGTTGATGGTGCTTTATAATGTTTCAGGACCTGCTAATCTCTTGGTCTTACCAAGCCGTGTATCGGGTAGAGCTTTTTCCATCAGGCATCTGTCTTGGCAGTAGAAATCCGGGAAGACTGGGTAACTTCTCATAACTGCGTAATGGTTTCCACTTGAGATCCTGGCTACTGGTGCCAGAACAAGACCCAGGGCAAGTGAGAGCAGGCTGGTGGGGTCACCTGGATCAGGCAGAAACTTGCAGAGGTGGTGAGGAGCAGTGAGCTAATAAAACCTCTGAGTGACTAAGACCACCTGATGGAGGAGACTGAGCAGGGCTTTAAAATTGTCTGAGGGAACAAAAATGGATATGGTCACTGTGCTCTCTACGCTAACGAGAAATCTAGTTTTTCTTGTTTTAACACAAAAAATCTAAATCTTTTTGTGTTTTAAAGTCTCTTTCCTTGCTATTTATAGATCTCCATGTAGGGAGAAGGTGGAGACACCTATCTCAAGGCTCTGGGGTCATCAGAAGCACCCTGGTGTGTGGCATTTTATGTAAGAGTAGGTATATTAGTGAAAAGCCTAGAGAATGAAGAGCAAAATCAGTGTGAAAATACAATAAAGTAATGAGGGTAGCAGTAAAAAAGAAAAAAAAATTAAATGAGTAGGAGATTCTTTGGAGACTGCTTCCAGGAAGGTAAGTGGTTTAAATATAAATAGTGCAATTATCCATGGAAACATTGATCACTCTCGTGGAGAGTTAAACTTATAGTTTAATAAGTAAATACAATCTAGCATGACTGTGTTGTGGTAAGTACAGGCCGACCATCAACACGCAAACAGCTGTCAGTACTAAACTGTTTCTTATTACTTTCTTCTTTCTGTGGAGAGAAAAAGGAGTAAAATGATCCCCTTCATTCCGTGATCACTGGCCACAGGGGCTGAAAGCAGCAAACACTATTTCTGTTTTGGAGTACCTAATCTCAGAACCTGAATTGTCAATGATCTGAATCCTGGGGACAGGACTCTGTAGGGAGGGATAGTAGAAAATCACTTTACCAGAGCAACAATTCAAAATTAACATAAAGTAGTATGTGGTAGTATTGAACACAATTTAAATGGTCTTGGTAATGTATTTCTTAGTGGTTGCAACCTGATTTTACTATTGAGGGGCTTGTGCTGGGGTAAGATTCTGAACCTTTTTGGTTAGCCCAATATGGTAAAGCACTGCATATGCTTTAGGCTCAGTGTTACCCTTCCTGGAGGAGGATGGAGTTTGGAGCTTTTTTAGGCAGACAGTTAGGTCCTTTCTCAATTAATATTTTGGACTCAGTCTTTTCTGTCAGATGAGTTTACTTCTTTGTGCTGGCAGATCCGTTTTTCCCTACTGACCTTCTGAAGATTCATCTTTATGTAGAAAAGATATCAATGGCCTTTGAATATCAGATCACTCTTAAAATACATTTTCTTCATGAGCAAATGTAATTACTTCTTTTTAAAGCAGAAGCCCTTTTTTTATATCTGCAATCTTTTGAGTAACTCGATACGTCCTTTTTATTTGTTTAAACAAACCATAATCTCCTTCCTTGGATCCCTTCCAAATATATCCATCATGCTAAGAATTGCATCTCAAACCTGGCAAGTTTAAGATCCTTATCTTGTTGCAACACAGAGCCTGCTAAACCTTTGACATTTGCCTTCAGCTTTAAAAATTCAGTTTTTATACAACAATAGGTTTACGAAGTATATAGAGACAGCTTTATAATCTATTAGAAAATATTTTTCCTGTTTTAGCTTAACAAAGCAAAAATCATTCATCATATATAAACAGCACAACATGAATAACGGTTGGGTTACTGTAGATTTTTGCAAGCTTCCTCTGAGTTAATTGAAAAGTAGACTTGTTAAGGAAACTTAATGGTGAGATATACTTTCACCATAGATAGGAAGGAGGTACGGATATGCATTTTTCAGGTAAAGTCGCTTCAAATTGTGATGTACAGGCTTTGGCATGTACAACTGAAGCAACTCTTTGACATGGGCCTTAAAAAAAAAAAAAGGAAGCTTTTATGTCTATGGTGATATGGGAAGTATGCTTAATTCAGTACAGCTAGCTCATTTAACAAAACTCAGTTAATTAACCTCAGTTATTCCTACTGATGCAGGTCTGCAGTTTGTGGTGCCTGCTCTAGCATGGATAGTGCTGCAGCCAAGTATGTTATTTGTGGAACGACAGTTGGAGAGAATGTGTGCTTTATTGTTTTTAAAGGTTACAACATAACTTTTTAAGGGTTCTGAAATTATTAAATGTATGTGCATTTCACTTGTTTTAGCTTTGCAGCTTAGAGAATTTCTTATCTTGTTCATCCTTAAAATTACCTCTGGCACTGAAATCTGAGGATTGTTTACAATCCCTGGTATTTGCACGCCTGATTTCCTGCTTGTTCTGCTGGGGAGGGTGGGGTTTTGTGTTCTTTCCTCCCCCCACCCCTTTCCCCCCCCGGATGTGTTAATGCAAGTTGTTGAACTGACTTCGTGTGCTTTTCAGGGAAAAAGCAGTGGATTTGCTTCATGTATTCATTTCAATTTAGAAAGAACTTGTGCAGGATGGAGATGATTTCGGAATGCTGGGTGCCTGTGTCTCGCCCTGTGTGTCTTTGGGAATACTCATGCTTCAGACAGATGCTAAATCAAACCACTTCTTGCTCAACATCAGGTACCCGTGGACTTTAAATCTGCTAGGTGTCTGTCCTCCAGAAACAGCGTGCTTTTGTGGGCTAGGCAGGGAACCAGCAGCTCTGAAGCTGTATTCCCACCTGTATCTGGTTTAATAATGCTTTGTCCTCATGTAGCACTTTATTTTGCTGTTGTCTTCTCTCCTTTCCTCCCCAACAACTGGGCTGTTGCTGAAGCTTGCCAGCAGTACGCAATAGGAGCATATTAGTGCTCTATTGACATCTTACAATTGGTTCAGATCTACAGCTTTGTCAGTGCTACCATGCTGCTAAAAACAGCCACCTTCTAATTCTTCACTTCCCCCCCACACACCTTTTTTTCTTTTTTTTATTCTCAGGATTGGACATGGTATGCCTTGTGGTCTGTTGCCAGTGCTAGTACGTTATATAGCAATTGCTGGGCAAAGTCAGGTGGTTTCTTCTCAGTTACTTTTTTTTTTTATAAAATACAAGTTGGATTTTAGCAGGGAGCTTGTAGTGAAGTAGTGGAAAGGTGGATATTAAGGGACTTGCTTGGTATTTTGGCAAAGAGCTCACTCAGGGTTAAAATACAATTAATTGAGAAAATACATCTCGCAGCTCACAGAACCAAAAATGCCAGCTGCTTTTGACAGTCTGATTATGGAACTCCAGTAGACATGGACACAGATGCTCTGATTGGCATGGCCTGATTGGATAGTGATTTTCCTTGGAACACAAAACAATCTTTGTGCTGAGTCATCTGAGGTTTGAGACGATTACAGAGTGTTCCTGTGGGGTAAAGTGTGTATGTTCCTTTAGCGGGATATGAGGTAATTTGGAGTAGCCTAGTCCTTGGTGGAACAGGGCTATGCTTTCGGTGGGACCTTAGAGGTGAAGATCCAGGCGTTACCTGAGATGTTGCTGTGCTCTAAACTAAAATCCTAGCTTTCTTCCATGATACTCTTACGGTGGTGGTGACTTTTTAATTAACAAAAAAAAAAAAAAAATAGAGAAAGAAGTAGTAGCTGTAACCTTTGACAAAAATGTTTTGGGGGGATGCTTCAGCAGTTTCATCTTTGGCTACCATACCATGAGAGAGTAGTGTTTGGGATAAGAGTTTTTGAAAAAGACTGAAGTGAATCTTGTCTTTGAGAACAGAACTAATATTGCTGCATATAGATGCTTTGGAGAGCAGTCCCAAGAATAGGTGATAACATGATCTGCAGGAGAAGGCTGATTTGTGGGTTTTTTTTTTAATTAAAGTTGTATATTCAGATAGAAACACCTGTTTTTTTGTTTCTTGTGAAAGTCTTCATAGCTTTTTTTCTCATTTTATTAAATGCAGATATTTAAAACAAATAACGTGATTGCCTTCCTGCCTTGAATAAGCTGTAGATGCTTGTCAGGTTATTCCTGCAATAGGCTCACCTTCTACTGGATATGTTATGTTGGCTTAAAATTGTTACAGAGTGAAAGCTATGTCCCTAAACCAGATGTCTTGCTAATTAACTATCTTTGCTTTTTAAAGTAAGCACCTTCATTGTAGCATAAACTTGTTGCCTTTGCTTTTTAGCCTTTGGAAAATAGAATAAAAAGCGCTTTATTATCAGAATTCTTTCCCTCAGATAGGCAGTCAATGCTATGAAATCTACTGCCTTTATCTATCTTTTGGTTAAACTACATAGATTGAGCTTTAGTCTGTACCTACTGTTATCTTGCTAATTCAGTGTATGGTGGAATGACGACATCTTGCTGTTTTGAATCCCAAGGCACAGGCGTAAGGGTTCAGTCTTCTGTTTCGTTATAGGGGATTTCTGTTCATATTCTTTTGCGTTTTCTGGTTCGCTTTTCAATGAGGGTAAAACACCAGGATGAAATGCTACAACTGCTGTGACAATTCAAAAAGTATAATATAATCCAAATTTTCTTATTTGTTTTTTTTCTCTCTATTCTGTCATATCGAGATGTGCCTTGATGCCTGTAAGAAGTAAATGTTAGTGTCATGGAAGCCGATAGATGAGATAACCAAGGCCTCGGGTAGAAGTTGTTGTTCCCATTAGTTATGTTAACAAAGTCAGATAAGACTGGCATTCAGGGTGTACAGCTGGTGCAAAAGCTTTCCCAAGTATAAAGGCGTAACTTAGAATAGTCTTAGACCTTCAACAGCCCCCTTTCCACAGGCTTGGAAAGAGCAAAGGAGATGTACTGCTCGAGTATGGAAGAGGCGTGTGACAAAAACAGTTAACTAGAAAATAAGGATTTTCTGAGCTTAATGACATGGTGTCCTCATGCTTATGGAATGGAAAGCAGCCTTGCGGTAAGCAAATGAATGTCTTGCTGACCTCAATTAACATTCATGCTGTTTGTGCCGGGACTGAATTTTGTTCTTCAAGCCTGCCAGGTGCATCCTAGGTGAATAGCAGACAAATGTAAATGACCTCATTTTATCACTTGGATGGCATGAATATCTCAGAGTCCACCTTTAACTAAATTAGAAGCCTGGAACGACAAGCTATACCTCTCTGTGTGGTCCATGGAGAGTGCTGTACTCCTGGGGTGTCCTGAATCATCCTCTGCGCGTTTCACTGGTCACAACGGAGCACAGCCTGGTGTTAATGTTAATTTGCTCTCTATATCCACATGCATCTGATCGTAGTATGCCCAGCCCTGAATTTACCTCTCTCTTTTTTTTTAGGTTTTTTAAAAAAACTTTTATTTCTGGTGTTCTCTCACAGGAGAGAGATTTGTTTTACCGTGAAACAGCACAAGAAATTCTGGAAATCAAAAACTGGATGTTACGTTGTCTCTGTAATTCATGAGGAGAGGCTGTACCTATAAATCACAAAAGTCTAACAGCTGCAACTGCAGCCAGATAAAGCACTGACACAAAGGCAGCTGAGAAGCTGTGAAAGACAGATGAGACTATGACTTTTTGTCAACTGGCTTCACCCTCCTGGAGAATATCTGGAGTCAAGCTGTCAGTCTACTTGACTTCAGAATGAACAGTGAGCCAGTAAAACAGTGTGAGTCCTATCACCTCTGCTTTCTTGGTAAAATATGGAGACTGACATAATTCATGAGATGTTCTGCATTTTGCTCCCCCCCCCCCCCCC
>Ga0065711_1005156_pt1 | contig 21141 bp, 10 predicted proteins | sample Hoacrofraction12_FD_59098 | JGI IMG/M metagenome (GOLD analysis project Ga0065711, IMG submission 59098) | Hoatzin crop microbial communities from Cojedes, Venezuela - Epithelial fraction 12 v2 (version 2) | ecosystem: Host-associated > Birds > Digestive system > Esophagus > Crop | place...
CCTCACATTCCAGAGCCCCATACCTGTTGCTTAAGGGCAACTGAGCAGGTGAGGGAGGCCGGGGGGAAATTCGCTTGCCCCCCCGAGCAGGGACCTGTTTCCATTCCCCCCCATCTCTTAGGCGCCCTCTTTCTGCTCGGTGGCAAGAGGGATGGGAGTTTAGGGCTCCTGTTCCCATTGTCTTTTTGCTTGCAGGCAGCTTGACTACAAATGCCAACAGCTGTTGCATGAGACATTGCCAGGGCTTTTCTAGGAAGGATGCCCAGAGCTGGCTGTCTGATGCACACAGAGTCAGAGGGGATATATGGAGACTTGTGGATGAGGAATAGCGTCTGAAGGTCTGGCCACACAGCATGTGAAAGTCTCACTGGATGCAGGACACAGATGAGGGTTTTGTTGCAAAAGCAAGAATTGGGGTGCCACAGGACCAACACAGAAGGCATGTCAGTGAATCGGTAAGTGGCAAAACTGTCCTCAGGGCTGGTATCAAGGCCACTTAGATGTAGCCCAGAAGACTAGAGGAAAGCAAATCTGGTCTCAATCTTCAACAAGATTTGACATATTGGATAAGTTACATGGTCCAGAAGCTGTGATTTGGTTCAGAGCTCGCTGAAGCCATTAGCTCCTTCAGCTCATGTAATTTCGGGAGGTTCTCTGTAGTTGGGGCAGTTTGAGTGTTTACAGAGGATTCTTTCAAGAGACTCCTGTAGTTGAAGTTCGTCACTAGTTTGAAGTGCTACAATGGACTGATGGATTTGTGAGCAGATTTCTGGCAAAATGTAAATGTGCAAGATAAATTCTACCTCCTGTGGCACTCTGCACACCGAATATTGCCGTGGTCACTAGAGTAGGCTGCATCTCTGCAAGCTTGTCTGCAGGAATGCACTAATTTTTGTTGTTGTTGTTGTTGTGTCTGGAAAACATCAACAGGTATTTCTTCTCCCAAGTACTGTATTTAACACCAGACACTCATTTTGCAACAGAGGAAGGGAACAGATCAATTATTATAGTTCCTATTGTTAGGAAACTGGTTTTGTTGCATGTTTGGCTCTAATATTGAAATCAGAGTAGTGGGCACGTGTGGGGGGTCCCACAAAGACAAAGATACTTCACATATGTATGTCTGACTGGATCCATTTTCCAAATTCAACAGTATATTGTCTTTGCCTTTGTTGTAAAACTAATGATTTTACTCTGATTTTACTATCTCTTACTCTTGTGCCAATGCTACCACTTACTGAAAAACTCAGTATTTGGACATACAAGTTGCTGATATGTAATGTGTGTTAAAGACACATTTTAAAGAGCTTTGGAATAAAAAACCAGAGGTCAGCTAATCATTTTAACTCCCTTCCTGGCATATATTCCCTGCTCATGATGATAACATCTAAGTCTTCACTAAGGCTATGATTCAGAAATGTGCCATATGTTTTTACTAGGTTTTCCTGATCATGAGGTAAAGTGAGCAACACTGTATAGCTTGGAAGTTAGTGACTCTTTTCAATGATAATAAAAAAATTTACCACTGTATAAATATATTTATGAAAAATACACTGAAAATTTTCCATTGAATTGAAGCAGAGCTATATGACAGTGTACACCTCATTCTATAAGACAGTAATTGAAATAAGCAACACCTGTTTAGATACTTGGGATGACCTCTGCAGAAATCTGGCATTGCCATTAAAGTGCTATTCTTAGAAGATAGGTGATGTTGGGAAGGTGCCACAAAGGCAGTCTTCCTGAACAACTCCCTTGCCATCAGTCACTCACACCTCCCTGAATGGTCTGTTGGCGACTGAATTGAAAATGGGAGAGATGGGATGCAAGTTGCTGGTTTTACAAATGAAGAATGAAATTGGATGCATTTTGCCCACTTTGCAATCAGCCATTATGTATATGTTTAGACTGAAAAACTAATCTGGTAGTTTTCAGATCCAATCATATTAATGAAGTAGCAGAATTACTTGTGTGATTCTGTACTACAGTCAATTTAGTAAATAGATATGAAGGAGAATAAAATACGTAGATTTTTATAATAGTCTTATAATTCTGCAGGAATTAAACTAGTAAAAATGTAGATTGAACTTTATTTTAATTGGTTTATGTTTAAGGATTCTTTGATCAGCAATAACAGTAATATATATTAACATGTTGCATTTTAAAGTGACGCTGCCTTTCATTAATCAAGTGTCTGTATGGTTGATTAATTTGAACAAGGTTTAAATTGCTATGAAAATTTATCATTCATAGCCATGATCTCCATTTACATATATGTTAATTATTGTAAATGTAATCTTTTTCTGAATCCTCTGGGCTGCATACTAAAAAGACACAGTGATCACAGTGAGTGACTACTTTTCTATTACAAAGTGAACTCTTACCAGTATTCAGTAAAGTCTGTTTCAGTTGTCAAAGATAGATTCAAAACATTAAAACATTTTATGCTAAAGGCAAGTTCAAATACTGTAAATGCTATTTCCTTTTCAAATTATTTCTTTATTCAATGCCTAGAACATTTGAGAAAATGAAACTAAGTACTACCAACCACGATAAAATTAAGTTCTGTCTCTATGGGCTGAAATAAATTTTTCCCTTCCTACTCTGAGACTTTCTCCATACTAGCTACATTATTAATAATCATGAGATGGGGTTTTTCCATATGTCTTTTGAAAACAGTGACTTGAAGAAGTTACTAAGTCAAAAGAACCCTTTGTAGTACAATTAGAATGAGTTAAATTGTGTAAGACAGACATCACCAAGGTTTATAGCCTTTTAACGTGACATAGAAAAAAAATCTCTTTACAGAGGCTGTAAAATAGCCATACTAGAGCTCCTCGCACACACTACACTGACGCATGTGTTTAATGCAAATAAACACACTTGCTGTGCTTCCTTCAAACTCTCCAGCTCAAGGAGATGACAGTCATTTGTCTAAAACTTATTACATTTGACGTAGTCAAGAATTTTATCAAGGTTTAAAGAGGGAGGATGTTTCACAGAACATTTCCCACAATGTTACAGAGAGAAGATGCATTGGCAGGAAATGGATTTCGATATGAAGCGTAAAATATCTCTCTTTCAACAAACAACTATTGCAGCTTTTATTAAAAAATGCATATCAATAGAAACTAATTACTGTCCATTAAATTACGCTCTGGGCCTCACATTGCTACTAATTCCTTTTTTTGCATTCACAGAAACTGACATTTGTTTCCTATTTTTTGTTTATTTTCTTGAAATATCCAGGCAGATTTTATTAAAAGTGACTTAAAATAAATCAGAATGGCAAACAGATAAGTGTTGGGCCTCCAGACCCTGTTCCAGGAAATGCTTCAGCATATGCCTATATTAATCTTTGCTAAGACAGTATCTCTTCACTTACTTATCTTTAGTGTATGGCCTGATTTCATCTTCCAGAGGGTGTTAAATTGTTCCTTACACTTTTTACTTGTTTCCCCAGTGTATTTGTTGTTTTTCACATTTTTAAAAGGAATCTTCTATTACACAGTGGCAAAAGGGACCATTCTTAGGTGCAAATGAAAAGATTTTTTAGATTTCCAGTAATTTTTATAATTTTCTGTTTAAATAGTTTGTATTTACATAATATATTCACTTCAGGACCAGCCTCATTTCTTAGTCACAACTTAATGCAATTAAAATGCCTATCTGGAAACCTCTGCAAGCATAGCACCTTTATACTACCTGACTGCGCAGTTTTAAAGATACTTAATTTGCAGTTTTCCTTTGAACAGTCTGATAATGAATTGTAGTGTTTTGGGTTCTAATTCTGTAAATGGATAAGATGAGGCACATTTGTGAAAATCGTATCAGTCTTTTGGCATGAGCATGCACAGATTTTGGAATGTCTTATTTCAGTCAACATCTGGAATAAAATACTCCTAAAGCTATATATTTATGTAGTGTTTTAATATAGCATCATTGCATGATCTGAATGGTTTGGGTGAATGCTGAGCAGAAATAGGTCACTTTTTCTCCCTACAGTCATGGTGGCTATCATGTCACTGTATCTTGTGGCACAGATTGTTTGGAGTTCATGGTTACCTAAATTGTTTTTTTCTTCCATAAATCTGAAATATGCATGTTATTCACGTTGTAAAGGGATTTTGGTGTTAATTGATGAAAACTGCAATGGTACTCTAGATATCAATATAATAATAGGAGCTGCACAGTTTGTATACATAGATACATACATATATATAGCATCTGCTTTCAGAGTTAAAGCTTTGATAAAGAAATTCTGTAACAACTTATCAGCCAAAACTACTGTGTGGTAGGAATTCTGTCTGCGATATCTGCACGTCCCTTCCTGACAACACCAGGAAATTAAGATGCAGATAAAACCTAAAAATAAAGTAGACTATGTGTTCAGTTACAATTTTTGCAATTCAAAGATGATGCTGAAAAATCAAGAGTTCTGAAAAACGTTCAGCATTCATTTGAAGTCTGTCAAATGTGCTTTGTCATGAGAAATTTAGTAAATTTGGCAAGGAGAGGCATAAGCTAGGGTTTGTTCACAGTACAAGAATCAGGGTGCACACAAGGAAATTGTTAGGGCACAGGGTTAAAAAAAGTAAAGCATAGAGAATTACCTTTTTATAAAAGACGTGGTATTACAACTCAGTGCTATGGAATGTACAGAGGCCAAAAAATACAAAGGATTTAAAGATGATTAGATAAATTTATAGAAGAAAAAATCTTACGGAAGTTATTAGAAATCTTTGTGGATTTTTGGTTTAGGAAGCCTTTGGGTGGTTGTTGGAGGCTAGGAGGATGTGCTGGGTTACTAAGTTAACTACTCCACTGGTATTTCTGCAGCCGCTGGTTGTGAATTTTATTTATATTCACTAAGTGAAGAATTGGGTTAGTATTTATTTATTTAAGGCACCTATCTGTTAGTAATTCCTAGCCAGACATTTCCATCTGTCCTTACCTCAGCCCCTGAGATAAAATGAAAAACATCACAGCAATGAGAATGGCATGTTACTCCTCACCTGGGAGGAGAAAACGCCTTGCTGCCGAACCTCTGCAGCTTCCTCTACCCAGGAGGAAGGTTCCAGGGACTGCTTTCTTCAATGACTTTCTTCTTGGTCATCCAAACATCCACCCTGTGACCAGAGGAGCCTGCGTCATCCCCTGCCTAATCCCCTACAGCCTGAGCCCAGCCGAACTCCACCGGGCCCTCTGGCACGTGGCCTCCTGTATCTCCGCAAAAGGGGATCCCGGACAGTGATTTCTGTGTGTCATCACCATGGGTAGAGGGAGGATTCCCAGGGCATCAGGTCCTTCCACATGACAAACATACTAAAGGAGATGATACTCAGTAGCGGATGTGTCCAAAATTTCCTCCCAGCTTTCTAAGAAGAGTGCCCAGAAATGGTTGTGAGGAGACTACTGCAGGTATGTAATATGAATCTCCATTGCAGCAGGATGTCAGAAACATTTCCTCATGCTTCTCTCAGAGGAGTTTCTGGGCAAACTTTGAGCCATGACATCTCTAAAATAAGGAATGTTACTTCTGTTTCTGCTGACCTTACATGAAGGACTGCGAAAGAAAACAGAATTGTTCCACAAGTCCCATTTCCAATATCTGGGCACCTTCAATCAGGCCAGAAGAAGCTGTCACCACTGTTTGGTGGGACATCTCACAGTCTCCCATTCCCCATCCCCTCTGGCAGGAGATCTGGAAGCAAAAAGGACCTGTGTGGAGCCACATCCTACCCAGTGCTAGGAAGAGCCAGTGGAGCTGGAAGTCTGCTCATTTAAGTAGACAGCAGCAGCCAGTCTCTTAAAAGCCCTTTCGAATGTGTCAGAGGAAAATTGCAATTTTCAGTGTGTGACCTGGCTAAGCTGGGTCTCAGCGAGGGAGTTCCCTCTGTTCCCTCGCCTTTGAGTACAAATTCACCTGCACACCAACTTCTGATCTAAAGGACAGAGGACCTTTGTGAGTTTCAAACATGACATTTGGGAAATTCAATTGAAGCAAAGATACCTGTTCCCAGGAAGTGAATTATTTTAATTGAAACTTTCTAAAATGTAGGACTAAAATCTTATCAGACTTGAGAAATTTCAGATCACTTGGTAGAAGTCCGGTGAATTAAGAATAAAATGGAATAGGGGCTTACAACAGAAAGCATCAAGGTTACTTGTAGTAAAGGCTGACTGTCAATTTTGCTGACATGTATGTATGCATGTGTGCATGTATTTTAGAGTATACGCCATGTGACTTGGTTGATATATCTCTAGTCAATAGAAAGGATATAAAAATACTCAGCATGTTTTACATAGATATACTGTAAAACTAAGGTCTGAGCTCATTTTTGTTCAATAGTTCTTGTTTCTGAGTTTATAGTGACAATGGTATTGACTTACATAGTGGAACAAAATGATTCAATTTCAAAATGCATATGGGGTTTTTTTTTTACTGCAAACAGAAGCTAATGGAAGTATCCTGCCTAATTGCTGTGTTTAAGGTAAATGCTCCCAAAACATTTAGTCTTTTAGAACAGTGTGTGGACATCTGTTTAGAGCCTAATATACATTCTTGTAGCAAGGGTGGGGACTGTGCAAAGATGAGTGGTAGTTCAATGCTTGGGGATGGACTTGTGAAAGACGTAGCCTTAACAAGGGTCAAGGCAACACAAGCAAGTTGCTTTGGCTTTTTGTGTCAGAGAAGGAGAAGTTACTAGAGGGAAGAAAGAGGTGATAGCAGGAATTAGGATCTCTGCAACATCCCTCTTAATGAAAAGAAGCAGAAAAGGTCACATTTGCTTCTACCACAGAAAGACAAGGTGCAGTGATTAAGATGAAGTTTTACATGCATTGCTAAATATATGGGGATAAAAGATCATATTTAAGACACAAGATGTAAAAGGAATCTGCCAGACCTCATTGTAGCTTCAGTACAAAAGTGTTGGTGTGAGCTGGTGCCCCCCTAATTGGTGTGAGTGACAGGGTCACCCTGTGGACTAGAACATCTGAGAAAACAGATGATTTGTGTGAGTGAATTAAAACTTACTATGTATGGATCCGTCACACTGCAGTTCCATGCATGTTTTACACCCATGCAGCCAGCACTGCTTGCAAAGCACTACCTGTAGCTGTGTGCTCCACCTTTCCCTGGTGCCTAGCTAAACAGCTTCAGTTTTGGCCCAGATCAATCCTTGATCAAAGGCTTGGCTATCAGCATGCTTTCCTGTGCCCAGGAGAAGGGAAAGAAAGGAATGGCTGAGAGTGAGCGAAGTACAGTACTGCCTGAATTAGCAGAGGTCCTGCCTCGTGACAATGCAAATGGGTTTTGAACTATGACTTAATGAAAAGACTGAGACTTTAGTCTGTATGGCAAGAGACAAATCTGGAGTAACGCTGTAGAGCTGTGACATTTGCAAAGCAGCAAAGCCTGAGGTTGCATTCCAGTGAGCTTCTCCACACAGGGAGGGTTTCGGAGAAGAGTGAGGGAGAGCGGGTGTCAAATCCTGTGGGAACCACACAGGAGAATGTAGAGAGAAAGGAATAGGGAAGATCTGTTGAAGGTGTGTGAATGCATGATTGGAGTTGTGGGAGGAGAAGAGGGAGAGGACAGAGTCGTGAAATCTGAGGGACCATTAAACACTTGAGCAGTTGTAATATACTCTATTTTTTGGAGAACAAGCATGGAAAGCAAGGAATCATATTAATCTCCTGAACCTCTTGCTCCTATTCTCCTGAGGCCTCAAAAGCCCCTTTGAATATACTTACTTGAAAAGTACTCTGCTGAAACAAGTACTGTGTTAAAAGTGTATTCGTTTTAGTTTTATCTTTTTATAATAGAATCTGCTTTAGCTCATATAAGAGATTTGGGCTTGTTATTAAATCTAAACACAATAAACCTAAGAAAGTGATCTATTTATATTTCTTCTTATTAAATAGGGAAAAAAAAAGAAATCCATTGTCTGGATTCAGATACTCCATGTAACATTTAAAGATGCATTACCTTCAAGACCACTTCTTTCTTTTAATAGAAAAGGATGCTGCGGTCTGTGACTTAATCTGAATAAACATCTCCATTGTTTCTCTCTGTTAATGATCACTTCAAACATTCTCTTCACCGATTTGTTTTTCCAAAGAGGAAAAAAAAATACTCAGCAACTAAAGGTCAGTGGAAGGATTACATATTTCAACTCTTTAAAGCCTAATTTCTCCTTTTGCAGAGTGATAGTCACAGATTTCTAATACAACCTAAAAATTGGATTGCTCTGGCCTTCCACCAGAGTATAAAAGAGTTATCATCTGAGTTAGGGTGCAACCACACTGTTGCCCATGCACAGGCCCTATTGAATTTGCCTGGGGGAGGGGTGCAGTTCTGCTGTGCTGAGCAGCTGCAAAATTGGACCCTCACAATAGAAATTAATCTGGTAGGCAGCCAGGAAGAACAGCTATCAGGAGCTGGGTTTCTCCACAGTTACAGACCCACAATCACACAATGCTTCACCCCCAGAACTGCTTTGCTCGCTCGGTTTCTGTGCGTCTGAGAGCCTGCCCTCCAGTCACTTCAGCAAGCGCCTTCTGTGTTGCAGCACCCTGCCCGCATACAAGAATGATGGAGTCAGCACGCAGAGCAGAGGCAGGCATGCATGAACACCAAAACAAAGCCGGCTTGGTCTAGTTTTAGGCCAGATCACTCTGAGAGCGTCCTTTCAATAAGGAGTTGTGGGCTTTCAGATTTTTATTCAGAGTAGCTGCACTTACTGGCAATGCTAGAAAATTAGTTTTGTCTTCTGCTGGTATTTAATTTTTTCCCCATATACCCACAATTTGCCAAGAAGATCCCCTCTCGCTGTATGCCCCTCAAGTAATAACAAAATCTCTGTACATTCTCCAACCCTACTTTACATATTTTTCTCTTCTAGGACATCTGTACTCTGCATACTTTTGCATTCTCCCCTCACCCTTTTCTTCTCAGCTGCTCCATGTTTTTATGTCTCTCAGGAGGGGTTAATTCTTTACAGCTGCATCCTGCTTGCCAGGAGCCTCACATGTGCAAATTATTAATCTTTTCTATTGCTACAGTAACTCCCAAGGCTTTAAACACCCCCCCTACCTAAAACTGGCCCTTTTCCAAAAAAACTTTTCATATTCCCTCACTAAAAGATAATTTGGTCCCCTGCAGGGTTTGCACTGTTATTTAGCACAATTGCCTAAGTAGAGTTCCTTATTTCCACATAATAATTTACAAATTGGAATTTAATTTAGAAATTTAAACCCCAGAGTATTGAATTTCTCTGGTTGTTATGCAGTAGATATGTTAGTTTTTTGAGGGCCTTTTTTAGAAAATGGGATTGTTTTCTTCTGTTTTGCTTTTACAGTTCAGTTTTGAATAATGTGTGTAGTTTAGCGATTGTAATGATAATGACATGAAATGCAATTTGTAATGTCAGCTGATGTGGCTAGGCTTCCTTTCCATGAAATACAGAAGCTGATTCTTAAATATGGAATGACTTAACTGAGTAAGTACAGAATGTCCTAAATTTCTGTTTAATAGGCTGTTTAAGTTATTAATATTTATTTAGCCCACTCATTTTTTAATCTAGGATATTAACTCAATACAGTCTGTCCATGGTTTATATCAAAAATTAGTTATGGACATATAAATGCATATACTGTGTGATTCTTGCTTCATACAAATCTATGCACAAATAGAAATGCATCCACTAGTTATATACACACATAACTGTCTATAGGCATATGCGCACATTGTTTTGGCCTGGGATGACTGATGAGCCAGCATTTTTTTCTATCCTCTGTCTTTCTTTTTCTGATATGTTGTCCTGATTTCATATATATTTCTCAGCTACTGATTGGATATCATTATGACACTTCCAAGCTTCCAAATAAATAATTTATTTTGAAAGTTAGATATGTCATAGTAAAGCATTAATACACTCCAGGCAGTGCATTTCTGGTTGATTATATGCCTCCAGTGGTATTATAAGGCACAGGCAGAGGACTGAGTGATTTTAAACACCTGACAAGTGCAATAATCCCCAAGAACTGACATGGCCTGAAGCATCTTACTGCTGCTATGAAACAGAATTTATAAATAAAAATAAGAAGAACAGCCAAACCTATTTATTTATTGGGCATTATGATACTGGTATGACATCACTGAGGACCAATCAGCAACCTTGGTTTACGTTGACTGCTAACAGTTATTTCCTAATGCGAACAATAAACCTAAATACTTCTAAGAAAATATTACAGTTTTGAGTTTAATGTGTGCAAAGAAAATGTAAAGGTGGGTTAGCTGCAATTCAGACACATGATCTGTTTAATATATACAGCAAGCCTCCCTGCAGACCAATTAAAAAACCTTCCAAACAGTGTTGTCTATTAATTCACATAGTATTTAGAACCAAGTGAGTTAAATTTTAACATGTCAGATAAAAGCTCTGTAAGGCAGAGAAAGAGATTTCATTAGGACAATAACTAGATATGAATTGTGTTTTGTCCTGTGAAAAAAATTTTAAACAAACCTTTTAACAGCAAAGAGGTTATGGGAGATGTAAGAATGCTGCTTGTAGATTATTTTCTCATTAAGAGTAAAAATTCCTGGATAAAGAAGTCTAGCTCTGAAAGTTATAATATCTGTAGCTTGTAAAACTGTAGCTGTAAGAATGTGCAGCAGCATTTAGTGGTAGCATCAAAGCTGTAGTTAAATATTGTGGTAAAGAACGGGGAAAAAATAAGTGCTTTTTTTTCTGGTGCATATATAAAAATAGGACTTCAGAAATGTCATGGCTAACGTGTATAGCTGCTGGACATTGAAAGTCTTCCCTGTGATTCACAACCCAAGACTCAGCATAATGAAGAGCTGTTAGAGTCTTGTGCATAAGCACAAGCTGTAGTGACTTTCCTCTTTGCCTCTATGGCAGGCAAAATGTGTTCACGTGAAGCGGATCACCCTTAAAAAGAATGTGGGATGGCAGTGACAGGAGTAAAGGTATGGAAAAGATTCTGTGGTACTGTGCTGCAAATAACTTATATACTGAAGAAAGAGAAATCATGGTGCGAGTGATGACTATCAGGGAAGAATTTTTCAGATGGATGCGAATTCGCAGTATCCCGAATGGCTAAGGTCAGCAGATCTCTGGAGATCACCTAGTCCACCCTCGTGCTCAAGCAGGGTCACCTAAAGCAGGTTGCCAGGAGTCATGTCCAGTTGGGTTTTGAGGATTTGACAATGTCTCTGGGCAACCTCTTCCATTGTTTGACCACATTCCAAAAAGTGTTTTCTTATTTTCAGATGGAATTTCCTGTATTTTGGTTAGTGTCTATTGTTTCGTGTCCTTCCACTGACAAGAGTCTGGCTCCATCTGCTCTACTACGCCTCACCACCAGGTATTTATATGCATTGTCAAGACCCCCCCAAACCTTCTCTTCTCCAGGCTGAACAGTCCCAGCTCTCTTAGCCTCCCCTTGTATGAAAGATGCTCCAGTGCCTTAATGATCTTATTAGCTCTTTGCTGTACTTGCTTCAGTAAGTCCATATCTTTCTTCTACAGGGAAGACCAGGACTGGACCTAGCATTCCAGATATCTCACCAGGGCTGAGTAGAGGTGAAGGAACACCTTGCTCAACCTGCTGGCAATGTTCCTAATGCAGCCCATGGTGTTGGTGGCCTTCTTTGCTGAAAGGGTGGATTTTTGACTTGTATACAACTTGCTGACCACCAGGTTTCTGGGATTATTTGGTCCCTCACCTTTACTTGGATCGAGGTGAGGCTGATCTGCCCTGTTGTTCCCTGGATCCTCCTTCTTTTTCTGTCTTAAAGATAGGAGTGACACTTGCTTTCTTGAAGTCCTTACAGTGATCTTTCAAAGGTAATAGAGAGTGGCCTTGCAGTGATGTTGGTCAGGTCCTTCAGCACTTGTGGGTGCATCCCATCAAGTCCCATGGATGTTTGCCTGGTGGTAGAGATGCTTCTGCCCGAAATGTTTTGGTGGATCCCATCTATTCCTAGCAGTCCTTAGTCGTCCAGGAGGGTCCCATGTTTGTAAAAGCCACAGCCCTCTTGTCAGCTCTAACCATGCAACCAGTTGTTTACCCACAGGATCCCTCCACTCCTCCTCAAGCCGATTTCCCTCACTGGCAGGACTGAGGAGAAAACCTTCTGGAGCCCCATGCCCTTGACCCTCACCCTCAGAGCCATGTAGATATTCAAGAGAACAGCAGCAAGAAACCTAAGATGCATATGAAGAAAAAAAGTGCCATATGTTAGTTGTGCTCTTCCCCACTCAGAGGGTGGATTCCTATTTCTCGAAGTCAGATTCAATAAGCGTAATGGACGAGCCAGTATAATGCACCATGTGTATGTGCTATACACACGTCGTGAAACAGCCACTGTTGTTCTGGAGAAGGCTTTGAACAAGATCTGGCTCTCCAGGCTACCCAGAGCTGAACAGCAGTATTCTGTGCTTGCAGAGCAAATGGTTCTCCCTTGCATTTGTGTAACACACATGAGGAGGTGTGCACACAGACAGATACAGGCTTGAATAACAGGTCTGCATAATCATGTTTATATTTTTAAAAAATACTACTTATCCACTGCCTGCAAGATAAAATGTTGCTTTTTCTAAAATTTCTGATTAACCACGAAGAAATATTTGCCTATAAATGATTTGTGTTGATATGCGACACTGAATTCATTCGAATAATACACAAGCCTGCAACCTCAGCCCACAGGAACTGCCATGCCAGAGCAGACCAAAGGTCATGATAGCCTGGTATCCTGTCTCTAAACGCAGCCAGCACCAGATGCGTCAGAGGAAAGTGTAGCACCTCTATAAGGAGTGTAATGGAGTAGTTTTCCCATGAGGAAAGATATCTCCCTAACTCTGTCATTTCTAGCGTATGTTTTGTAATATTAAACATTGAGAGCGTTCATTGTTTTTTTTTTTTTTTTATGACAACTACTTGTGCAGTGAAAAATTATCGGATAATTTTCCCTGTTGACATAAATAATAATTTTACTTTTTAACCTGGTGAGATTTTTCTCTCCAGTCTTTGCAGCTGTGAGTTCCTCAGGAGAATTTTATCTTCCATTAAAAAAAAGTTACTGATTCTTAAAACTTTCTAAAACCTACTATAAGAATACTTTATCTTTACTCCAAGTATGTGCTCTAATTCAAAATGGAAGCAAAACAAAATTCAAAGATTACAGAGCATATTCCTATTGGTTTGCTTCGTCACAACTGATAGACTAACAGAAATACATGTTAAAAAAACCCACCACCTTGCCCTGATAAGTTGGAGGTGTTCAGAGAATCTCGTTCCCATGGAAATTCCATATTCTGCATAAAGTCTACTAGTGTTTAGAGTCTGATTTATTAGCGGTTCATGGGCAAAGATGAGATATTTAATCCATCTTTCCATAATAGTGAATCATCATCTGAATTTAAAATTCAAGTGGGTGGAAGGCCTTTTGCATTATTTTACCCTGCTCAGCACTGGAGCTTCAATGTCTTCTGGAGATGGTCCTATGTCTAACTGTGCAGGGCTGTTTTAATGTGGATATGTTAGTGTTGTCCTCCTATATTAAATCAGTGTCTCCCCCCATACATACACACATGCGCGCACACAATTTTCTTAGCTTTTTCCAGCCCATATCATCCAATTAATTGCTTCACATGCTACATTCTTCGTAATGAGAGTGGGCAACAAGGACGGTCTGCTGGCAAGCTTTTCTGCTCTGAAAGGAAAGTCCGTCACTCCTGCAGTGTACCACTTCGGTGCTGTGAAATAATCCCTGGCTCTTGTTTTACCCTTCCCTTGGGGTACCTGCTCCACTGAATGACCCCATCGTGCTCGGTGCATTGAGATTTTGAAACTAGCTGCTAACTACTGTGGATGCATTTCCTGACCTTACTGGTGGGAATTGAACCAAAGTCTCTCAAGTGCTGTAGGATCTAATTAATATGCATCTTATTCCAGGAAAGACTCATTACTTTATAGATATTTATATAAGGGGTATGTCTGCTATAATGGTTAATAACTATGAATAAAGTTTCATTTCTGATAGAGGAATAAAGCTTTTGTTTAGATATGGATTTTTAGTTTTATTAAAAAAAATTAGAAAGTATGATTATGATAATTGGGTGAGAGTTCCAAATGGTCACACAAAGTTTTTATTCTTGCCTTGAGTACTAGCTGGAATCACCTCTCCTTCCTCACCTAAAATTTAAAAGCGGAGCAGGCAGGAACTAATTTATGAATTAATTCAGAGCAGCAGCAAAGGATCCAGACAGAGTCTCTGCGGGGTATGGAAAACTTCTGGTGTAAGAAAGTGAAATGAGTGATGGGTAACAACGCTCTGAAATAATAAGTATAAACCAAGTCCTGTAATTTTTAAACTGAAGAAAGGTTTACCCTAGTCAAAAAGGCTAACTATTAATCTGGTCTCCCCTGTCTTTTGGGAGGTGTGAATGTTTATTTAGATCCTTTTAAAAACTAGGCTGGCATACAGCTTTTATTGAGGTTAAACTTTTTGGCAACATTATCAGACCTTCCGTTTCTGAAGGAATTAGCAAGCAGGTGCTGCAGAAGGGGCAAACCCCAGTGGCCGGGCAGACTGGGCGCCTGCATTTGCTCCCCGTCAGGTTCAGCTCGACAGGTAGAAAGGACACAATAATAGCAATGATTCTAAGCCAAGTGGTTCCAAAGCAATTCTGGAGGCTCTGGATTTTTTAACAACCAAATTTTAATACTTATTGATGCTGCATGTAATACTTCAGTCCTGTTCTTCTCAAACCAATAGAACTGAAATACTGTAAATTGATCAAATATGCTTTTACTGTAACATTTTAACATGGATATAACTATGAAGATTTCTTTGAAGTTCAGTTTTACTTAGCTGTCTCTGCAGAAACTAGTAAGAATCAGAGATGGTGCAAACATGGGGCACAGTCCTGCAACGCTTTACCACTTGGCAGGGCTGAGTATTACCGGTCGTCTCATTCTCCTGCAATTACGTAGGTTCGTTTATGACTGCATGAAAGATATTTTTTTGGCCACTTCAGAGGGCAGTAATAATTCTTCCCTATCTCATTCCACAACCCACAGAAGCAGGAGGAGTCCCAGTTTTGCACCATCTTTATCCTTGTGGAGTGTCATGGCCCACGTACAAAGATGATGCGCAAATTTGTGAGGCACTCCATGGCAGCCGTGAGCAAATGTGTCAAGGTATGGAAGATGAGAACCTCCATATTAATTTTAATGTTCATTTTAAAATGACAGTTACTCTGCCTATCTCTGTACAGCCCGTAGAGTTATCCAAAGGAGGGAGCAGTTGGGAAAAAGAAAACAAGCCAGGAAAAAAGTGAATGTTTAATAGAGATTTTTTATTTAAAAACCATGTATATCTTAAAAAAAAAAATCGTTGGAGTAACATGATGTTCTTACAGTGCATGGTTTGATGTGGTAGGGGAGACTCTGGACTACTGGTTTTGTAGAAGTTAGTCGTGTACTTTGGAATTGAGGCTTGGGGCACCGCACATCTGTCTGTACGCTAAAAGCCAGCAGTGCTGCATTTTTGGCAAGCTGTGCTGATTGTAAATATATGTTCTGGGAATGACTGTCCCAGAGGTGCTGTGTCTTTTACTAGGATGTTGTGCCAACCTAGGCTGCTGAAGACTTTCTTTTCTTCAGTCTCCTCCTGTTCATGCTTGGCCATATTCAAGTTTGTGCCGAAACCTTTTCCTCCCTCTGTTCATGCTAATCCACAGCGATAAGGAGAGCCAATGGGAATTGGTCAGATCACTTGTGATAGCTGCATGGTGGTGAAATTGTGGGTAACCCCTCCGCTACTCATCCCAATACACACACACACATACACATGCTTGTATTTCCATGGGACACCCAGTGTGGGTGACAAGGCTCACTTAATAAGCACCATAGGGTTGAATGGACACATACTGCAGTCGGTACCAGCAAAGCTGGTTCATAGCTTTATATTATCCGTACTCAGCTATCGGAAAGTCATAGCTACATGCTGTGAGGTAAAGAGAGCAACACAAGAACATAGAAATAGTGCTGTTGGGTTCAGATTAAGATTCATCTAGTCCAGCATCCATTGTCAGTGGATGCCCAGTCAGACAAAGGCAGTATGTTGCTACCACTTGTGCTCCTCAGCCTCCAACAGATTTCAGCTCAAGGTATTTCCTGAGGTGGATGTGTTTCTTGCAGTAAACTTCAAACAATGTCTTCTCTGTGCATTTTCCCAGTCTTCCCTTACGACCTCTGCGCATCCCTGGCAGCCTTTGGCAGCGAGTTCCACAGGTTTCCTCGCCAATGCTCTAACTTTCTTTCTCTAACTGGATTTTGTTTGTTGCCTCATACATTTGTGTACTAGGAGAGTTGGTGAACAACTGATGCTGTGAGAATCAATGCCCTTTCATTCTTTTCTGGCTGCTTATGGTGAGACTTGTGCATTCTCAGTTGTCTTTTCCAAGCTGAGGTGTCCTCACACACCTGGTTCTTTGTACAGACGTGCATTGTCCTTGTTGTCCTTTTCTGGGTTGACCATATCCTCTTTGAAACAAGACCGGAGCTGCAGAACTGTTCAAAATGTGGGTGCATCCTAGATTTATTCATGGGCACAGTGTTTGCTTTTATTTTATTTCTATTCCTTCCTAAAAGTTCATAACAATTAATTTCCTGCTTTGACTGATAATGAACATTGGCCTAATTCTTCCTTGGATCTATCATATATTCTTCTTGCTGAATTACAATCGTCAGTTCAGAAGCTATTCACTCATAGTTGAAGTTAAGATTTTTTCCCATGTGCGTCAGTCTTTCTTCATTCATAATGAATTTTGTCTACCATTTTACTGACCAGCCATGCAATCTTGTAAGGTCCCCCTGCAATTCTTGGTAGTCAGTCTTTGTCCTCAACATCCTAAATTTTGTAAATGTAGAACTGTGTTTTGCCTGACTGTAGGTAGTATAAAAGGTATTTAGAGAAAATATGTTGGTTTTGTGTACAACCTTTTCTTTATACATGTTAAATTGCTTTGAGCTAGGGCTAGTTTCAGCCTGTGCTTTACAGGTGAGAAACCACAGGATGGAATTTTCCACGTCCACTCAATAAGTGAGTGGAAGAGCTTTCTGTGGCCAGCCAGTACCTATCTGGTGACTGGGTGTCACCTGGCGTTTACATTGCAGGATTATGTGTTTGTTTAAAAATCAATCTTGGGTATTTTCAATATGAAAGTACTGTTTCAGCCTTTTCTGTGATACTTATTTCTAGCACTTACAGTCATTTTGGTTAGTTGGGGATGACATCACTTGTTTAACAATAACAAATTGGAGACTGTCCTGGGAGTATAACAAAAACCCATCTATGGAAAGGAGGGAGAATTTCACCCCTAGGTGTTCAAAGTTGATTAGATCTCATTACAGAGTGCCTTAAGTGAAATGATTTAGAGCTCTGCTTTTCTCAGTTTTTCCATACCCTGAAATTTTGTGTCACAAAACCCACTAGATTCGTGTAGGGACTAATACTCCCTCTTCAGAGAGTGAAGCCTTAAAGGGACACAATATTTGAATTATCTTTCCATTTGTAATACTAGTTATCAGCAGGCTTACATGTAGCAGTGTGACTTGCCTTCTCCCATCATTCCTTTTACAAGAATTCATAGAGGACTTCAGTTTTCAGCGTTGTCAATTTGGCACCTTCTGCCGAGTACTAAATTCACCTTAAAAAAACATGTCTACACATTAAGGGTTCTATTCATGAATGACTAACACCTCATTTGCACTTGAATTTCATTCAGGTTAAATAGAAACATTGTGCAATGCTGTGGAATTTACACAAATTTGATATCCTTGAATACAGATTACTGGTAATGAAACTGACACTTTGTTGTGCATATTAAAGATGCCTGGAAGCCAAAATAGGACAGAGAATAAGAGAAAAAAGGATCAGAGCTGGCCTGAATGAGCAAAGTACCCTTACAGAGGAGTGGGAAAGGAAAAGAGGAAATCAAAACAATTTTGTAATGTGTGGGTGTTCCCTACAGCTCAGCCTTGGGACCAAGTAACGCTTGGGCTTTGGATGCTTGCTGTATTTGCTCCAAAACCCGAGGTTTTCACCTATCTAGGCAGTGACATTTGTGTGGGAACCTGTACTCATCTAAACTGAGTCTCCCACTTCTCATTCGAATTTTGTGTTCCCAAACAACTGCTGAAGGAGTTGTCTCCTATGAAGCTTTCTAAGGATTCTCCGTTCATGTGTCTTAGCATTTTTGGGGGGTGTGGGGGGAGGAGAATTCATGAGGGTGGAATTTGGAATTTGACTCAAAACCTGACTTTACCTTTTTGTCATTTGGGTATTTGGAACACTATGACTTTTCTGCTGAAAATGCTAAGCATTTACCATTAAGCATATCATTGTATGAGCTTTTTCTCATGAGATTGTCTTCTTATCCCATGACTCATACGACCCCAAGCACAGTGGCTCACCAGTCTATGACATGGACCCATACATGTGACAGGAATATGAATAGTAATAAATACACAATCTTGTTCTGAAGTTTCTGCAGAGCTGCAATTAGATGCATGTGATCCAGAGGAAATTATCTGAGGACATATTATGAAATCCCATTCTTACATTCCACACAACCTTATGTGAAAGCTTTTGTCAGTAGCCTGTAGAAGGTAAAATTCTGGTCACTTACAAGAATTGGGGGCCACTTCTTACGATTTTTAAGGTCAGTAGTGGTCCTATGTTCAAGCTGCAGAAGTTCTGCCCAGTGGCACCTGCCCATGTGCCCAAATGTACCTTGGGGTAAAACAGCAAGCTTCAGGTACATTTATCCTACTAGATAGAGATCCTGGCTAAAAGTTCAGAAGTTTCATGATACTGACTGTTAAGTTTTTCTGGTGATTGTAAATATCTGAAATCACTCTTAACCCACTGGAAAGATCTAGTCACTGGTGATTATTATTCAAATTGAACTGCCTTGCACTATGTAGAAGTTTTAACATCTCAGAAACTGGTGCAAATTTGTCTTCACAGGCACAAATACAAACTAACAAAAGAGAAATCAGGGAAATGTTTAAGAATCTTTTTACTCCCTTGAACATTTATCCTCTGTCTTCACCCTACACCGGGTCTTTTTTCCATGATACACAATACATCCAATTTTCTCTTTTCACTGGTTAACACATCTGAGAATTATTGTGTGGGAAGAAAAAAAAAAAAAGTGCTATTTAAATACCAAGTCACAATAGACAAAGTCTAAGCTCTGGTATCTACTCAGGGGACAGGTACTTTCTCCATGTTTCAGAGGTCAGCAATCAACAGTGTGAGTTTAAGGAGTATAAATGATTATGTATAAGAAATCTTCCTTTATTCATTTTTTTTTTTGGTTTAAATTTCCCTGCAGAAATTGATCTGGGTTGCAATTTTAATTTTAACAGGGCTGCTTGGAAAAGCATATCTGAAAAAGAGGCTGTCATAAGCTGCATATCATTATTACAAATTCATACAAGCAAGATCTGGGTTTGGAAGTCTGGCTGCTGTAGCTGCAATAATACCAAAGTGAGTTGTACTCTGTGGAGGAAACATGTCAGGCACATAATCCTATTCTTCTTTTGAAGTTTCTTTCTTCAGGAATATTAAATAAATAGACTGTAAACTGTTGAAGCTACCACGCACTATTGAGCAGCACTCTATAAGGAAAACAAGCACTGAAGAACATATACATGACCCCAGAAATCTCTACAAGTCGCTTTCTAAACAACCCTGAAACCTTTGGCTCAGCTGCATTAAGAACAGAAAGAATAGGAAGAATAACATGAGAACATGTCAATACATAAAGTGTTCAAATAATTATTTTTCCAAACAGAATTTGTTCGTATTCTGGCAATCCTATAATGGTTACTAGTGTGTTAATATTTTAAAAATAATAACTTGATAAGCTATTCAGACCTGAGGATCCTATTCTTGGGAATTTTAAGTTTCAAGGTTCCTTGCTCTATCAAGGCAAAGAATAATATTCCGCCAAAGCTCAGGTTATCATCTTCCTCTGTTACAGTGGGTAGTGTGATTTTGCTCCATGGTGATGCAACATTGCAATGATTTATATCAAAGCAAGCAAACTTCAAGCTGAAACTGCTAAAAATATAGGGAAGGTCAGTGATAGGAACTGCTAAAATGTTGCATCTTCTCTGAAGCTGCAAAAAAGCCCACTATGAACACTACAAAGCTGAGGACTTTTCCCTAGTCTTTGATTTCTTATTTTTGAAAGGTTGTAATGGAGCCAACTGGTAACCTAAGACGATCTAGGAATGTTTTAACAGAGATGCTGTATATTTGAATTTCTCTATAGCTTTATACTATCTATACATTCCTTTGCTTCGTGAAAAGGTAGAAAGATATAGCAAATAAAATTAAGGTCTCTAGAGGATAATCATGTAAGAAAGTGATTACTATGTGGAGCAATTATTTACCTGTCTACAGTCATAGGCAGATATTAATGACAATAGAAAAAGCAGTCAATGATAATATTAGATAAAGAAAGTACAGCAACCTAGATGTTAAAAAAACTGATTGGAATTATTCAGTACTTTGTTAATTAGCAGATGGCTATAACATAGGTGGAAGAAAAAGACCTGCTCTTTTCCTTATTTTGCCATGCCTGAAAAGTGGGACAAGTAAAAGTATTATCCAGCCCCTGGATCCTCTTACGTGAATTCTGTTCTTGAAAAGCCACACATTTGAGCCTAAGGACCAAAGTGACCCTTAGTGCTATGGGTTAAAACAAACACAAGAGCAAAAGCATTTTCTAAGGACGGTTTCATGATTTGGGATTCTTATTGCCAGTCTTTGCCTTAACCAAATAAGAGTAGCAAAATTTGGCATCCCTGATATAACAGCAAGCGTGAAAAGGAGAGGAGCTGTGTGGCCTCCATCTATTCCAGTCCATCTGCGTGGACTAGTTCAGCTGTCAGGGGAGGGACCTGGGTGTCCTGGTGGACGACAGGTTAACCATGAGCCAGCAGTGTGCCCTGGCTGCCAAGAAAGCCAATGGGATCCTGGGGTGCATCAAGAAGAGTGTGGCCAGCAGGACGAGGGAGGTTCTC
>Ga0065711_1005335_pt1 | contig 21141 bp, 8 predicted proteins | sample Hoacrofraction12_FD_59098 | JGI IMG/M metagenome (GOLD analysis project Ga0065711, IMG submission 59098) | Hoatzin crop microbial communities from Cojedes, Venezuela - Epithelial fraction 12 v2 (version 2) | ecosystem: Host-associated > Birds > Digestive system > Esophagus > Crop | place...
GTTGAGAGCTTGTGGGTTAGAATTAAGGGACAGGCTCATAAGGGTGACATTACGGTGGGTGTGTACTACAGGCCACCTGACCAGGAGGAGGAGGTTGATGAGGCCTTCTACAGGCAGCTGCAAGCAGCCTTACAATCACAGGCCCTGGTTCTCATGGGGGACTTCAACCACCCTGACATCAGCTGGGAAGACCACACAGCTAGGCAGACGCAATCCAGGAGGTTCCTACAGAGCATTGATGATAACTTTCTGATGCAAGTGGTGGAGGAACCAACAAGGAAAGGCGTGCTGCTGGACCTCGTGTTAACAAACAAGGAGGGACTGGTGGAGGATGTGAAGGTTGGAGGTAGACTCAGCTGCAGTGACCATGAAATGGTCGAGTTCAGGATCCTGAATGGAGGAAGCAGGGCGATAAGCAGGATCAAAACCTTGGACCTCAGGAGGGCTGACTTTGCCCTCTTCAGGGAGCTACTGGGAGAAATCCCGTGGGACAGGGCTCTCGAAGGCAGGGGGGTCCATGAGTGCTGGTCACTCTATAAACGACACTTCCTCCATGCTCAGGAGCAGTGCATCCCCCTGAGAAAGAAATCCAGCAAAGGAAGCAGGAGACTTGCATGGTTAAAGAAGGAGCTTCTAGCGGAGATCAGGTGGAAGAGAAAGGTTCATGGAATGTGGAAAGAGGGGCAGGCCACTTGGCAAGAGTACAGGAATGTGGTCAGAGCATGAAGGGATGCGATGAGGAAGGCCAGGGATGCGATGAGGGTTGGACTAGATGACCCACAGAGGTCCCTTCCAACCCCTACCATTCTGTGATTCTGTGATTCTGTGATTCTGTGATCATTCTTATCACTGCTCTGCTTTTGAATGTCATTTCTGTTCTTTTCACCCTGTTTGAAGTAAGGTCAAAGAAATACTCAGCTCTTCTACATTTGCTGAAAACCATCACTGAGTAGTAAAAAGGGATTCTCGTGATGCAACTGCTGTTTGGAGAACTCAGCCATTACCTGTTCTTGCAGTAGTAACTCAGTGAATCAGCATGTTGATAACTGAACTCCTTGTGCATGTTAGCATTCTTGACTAGGTGGTAGTTAAAGAAAGTAGGAGTCTTGATGGTAGGGTGCTGAGAATCTAGAGGATAGCTGAGGAGAGTGTAGGAAGTATTTAGGAATTATGGCTAGACCTTGAGTTACTACGGAAGCAAAAATTGGATATTGCAAAGGCCGTGGAATTTTGCAGATGGAGGGTTGCAAAACCATTTCTGGGTTGGGTGGTTGTTGAAATGAGGAATATGTAGGGGACATACAACATAAAACCACAGGAAAGCATGCCTCATTAGATCTGTTGTCTACAAAACTGTTGATGTAAGGACGTATATGTATTTGAATGTCTCTTTTGGCCTTTTAGTTGGGCAATTAGCATTCAGTTCTATAGTAAAAAAAGATACCTTTGGATTTTTACCAATTTTAAAGCCACTATAATTTCAAAAAACAAAGAGAAACTCCAAGCAAAAATCCAACTGAGTGACTTACTTTACCTTGCTAATGAATTTGAAACAGTTTCTCTGTGAAGGAAGACTTCATTTGGTCCTGCAGAAAGAAAATGCTTCTGATTCAAACCAGCTTTTGCTTCTAGCCAAACAGGATAGAGCAAGCAAATTCACCTCAGGAAGAGTCAAAGAATATTTTGGGGTTAGATCTTGTTTTCATTCTTAAGATAGAAAATTAATAACTTGCATTTGTAACTGAACCACTAAAACTCCACTTAAAATATGTTGTTTAAGTAGCAGTCTCTGTTCAGATAGTGCCCATAATATCCCTTGGCACACAGTCAAGTTCATGATACGTGCTTTGAAAGTGGTGGATCCCTCATTGTGAAAAACATCAATCAAAAACTGCAGCAGTTAGTTAGAAAGAAAACATTGCTATTGAATTCTGGGATTTTTTAGCTGCTCTGAAGTGCTTTATGATTCTCCACAGTTGTTTAATATAAGATAAAAATGAATAGTCTATCTTAAAGTGCACTAAAGAGAAGCAGAATATATCCATCAACTTAGACCGATGGGTTGAACTGATGCATTTTCTTCGGTTACAATTTGAAATGTATATAGGATAAAAAAATAAAGTTTCATACTAATTCTGCATATACTGACAGATGAAAAGAAAATGTATATATCACAAAGACATAAACCAAAGTAGAATTTGGGCATAATCTGATCAATTGTAGCATCATCTTGGATTTTTCTTTGCCCATCTTATGCATTGACTTGATTTTTCCAAGTCCAGAATAAATTATTTTATGATATAAATGTCTCAGCCCTGAAATCGACTTAATCATCTCTGCTCTGGTAAATGGAGTATAAAAACATCATCTCCTTGTGTAATATACCCCTACTCGCTATAAATTCCTAATCATGCCAGCTAACCACGGAAAAGGCAGTGTTATGTTTGGCCTCTCGATGTCACTGAATATTTGATACGCCCCGAAGGATGTAGCAGTCAGATGGGCATTTTCGGTTTTGATTCCTTTCAAGTCTGCTTCCTTTTTTTGTGTGTGGAAGTGTGAATTTTGCTGACCTTGGGATGGGTGAAGAGGAGAGGCTTCACAACCTTTTTGAAGATAAAAATCCGGAGATTTGGATAGCAGGTCCAGAAATTTGTTTCCTATGGTTTTATTCATTGCTGTGGGGATGCTCTGATATTTTAAGAGGTGAATGCATTGAAGGCCTTCCTGTTTTTCTTCATTGCTGGTTTCTGAAAAACTAGCAGGGACAGTTGACCTGTCAGACCTTCAGCCAGGTTGGTAAACCTGTCAGGAATTTCAGAAGGTTCTGGAAAACAGGCGTCCATACAACCTGATCGTATGAGATTTTTTTTTTTTTTCCTAAGCAGAGAGCTAGAAAATTTGACTCTCTACTTTCAAACCAAAGGATAATACTATTGGATCTTTCCCCATTCCAACTCTGTTCTCTTTTTCATCTGATTTCTAGTGGATAGGTAATGCTCTGGGGTTTTTTTTTTGGGGGGGGAATGGTGTAATAAGCTACAGTTACACTTCATAGGAAAGTTAATATCAAAATATACTTGGAACTACTGAAGAAAGAATTGTTTCACGTGGTACCATAATCCTGGGACCCAGTCTGAGAATGGAGCATATTCTGAGAATCAGCTTCAAGACAATTCTCAGTGTGCATAGGGGCTGTGGAGAATACAAGCAGAGGTCGATCACAGAGGATCAAAGTGTACAAGCGCAAGATGATACCAGCCGCCCACAAGAGCATACACACACATCACAAAGTGTTGGTTACTGATCACTACAGTAATGCAACACTGAGAAAACAAGACATAAGAAAGAGGACAAAGAACACACAGCCATCAGAGATAAAATGTCCACTGTAGAGTGAAAATGAAAAGAAGGTAAAAAAAGGAATGAAAGAGAGTCACAGCCCCCACAAGAAAAAGGAAGAGGAGCACCAGTGCTGTCTCCCCTCATTAAGGACAAAAAAGCTGATCAAAGCCGTTGTGCATCTGCAGCAAGTTGCTCCTATCCACAGCAGAAAAAATAGTGCTGCTTTTTGATTTGCCGCTTGCCTCATTCTGCCACTGCAGACTCAGCAGTCGTACATGCAGCATTATCTCTTACTATGTAATTGGGTTAAGTAGATTAAAATTTCAGCGAGCACTGTGTGTGTGTGTATTGCGGTATTTCACCTCTAACTAGATGACTGGGTGGATTTCAGCAGTATGCAGTGGATGGATCTATTCATCGTCCGGTAGACAGGAGGTGGAAGGGGTTGATTACAAATTCTTGCAGTACTGAGAGGAAGGAAGATGTACAACGGTTCAGGAAGGCCCTTGGATTTGCCACAAAATCTTCCCCTTGCTCTAAAACTGGGCGATGGCATGTGAGTTTTCCGTTTGCACAGTCAGAACAAGAGACTTTTGGTGTTGATGCACAAGACAAGGAGGAGTCTGGTTCCTCCCAGAACTAAGCCGATACAGCTGGGTCAAAAAAAACCAAAAAGCAGAAGAGAATCTATTACACTGTTACCAGTGTAAAGCTATGCAATTACAGCTGTATTGCAGAAAAACATGCTCGAAAATAGCAAAACATGATTCAAACCTGCATTTATCTTACAGTCTTAGATGCTCAGTGTGGGTATCTGAATATACCCAGTATGGGTAACAGTACTGGACATGTAAAATGTGCTGTCCCACTGCATGTTCCAAATGATAATTCCCATAACGGCAAGCTGGTGAGTAGCAAATACATTTCTTACTGGTTAATGCATAGTGAAAGAAAGCCATAAGGTAGCCTGAGCATTAGTCTTTTTCTAAACAGTTGCTAGAGTCCAGGTGTTAGCTGTCAAATCTAGGCTGTGTTTGTAACTGTAACTTCACCCCAAAAAGTCACAGAATCACACAATGGTTGAGGTTGGAAGGGGCCTCTGGAGGTCACCTGGTACAACCCCCCTGCCCAAGCAGGGACACCTAGAGCCAGTAGCCCAGGACCGTGTCTACATGTCTTTTGAATATCTGCAGGGATTGGAGACTCCACAACCTCCCTGGGCAACCTGTGCCAGGGCTCAGCCACCCTCACAGTAAAAAAGTGTTTCCTGGTGTTCAGAGGGAACCTCCTGTGTTTCAGTTTGTGTCCATTGCCTCTGGTCCTGTCACTGGGCCCCACTGAAAAGAGCCTGGCTCTGTTCTGCTATGCACCCTCCGGAGCTTCAGGTGTTTATATGTATTGACAAGAACCCCCTGAGCCTTCTCTTCTCTAGGCTGAAGAGTCCCAGCTCTCTATGTAGGAGATGCTCCAGTCCCATAGTCATCTTCATGGTCTGTTGCTGGATTCTCTCCAGTATGTCCATATCTCTCTTGTACTGGGAAGTCCAGCACTGGACACAGTAGTCCAAGTGTCTCACCAGTGCTGAATAGAGGGAAAGGATTGCCTCCCTGAATGTACTCACAATGGTCCTAATGCAGCTCGGAATACAGTTAGCCTTCTTTGGCAGAAGGCGACATTGCCAGCTTACGTTCAACTTGGTGTCCACCAAGACTCCCAGGTCCTTTTCTGCAAAGCTGCTTTCCAGGATCCAGGTTTTTTGATCAGTTGACAACAAAGATATTAGACCATGCAGCACTCCATCCATGCGTATCTGTCTGTGTCCCGGCTACACAAGCAGTTTTTAAACAAACCAAGGTAGAGCTCAGAACATCAACTCAGTTATTCTATAGAGCTTCTCTCTCCTAAGATATCACAAATGTCTGTGAATCCTGATGTTCTGAGATGAAGCAGGCTCCAGACCCTCAAGCTATGTAAAATATGTAGGTATAGCTAAAAAATGAAGCTAGGTGAAATGTAGGTGAAATATAAAGTTAGTAATGGAATAAAGGCATTTCTCAATCACAGTATGAAGAGATAACATTCATTTTGCTGATTTAGGTATGACTTTCTAGGCAGGCAGCAGATTTTAATATATCCAAAGACTCCTTGAAATACTTACCTTTTCTAAGGCACTGATCATCCACAAAGAGACAAGCAAGATGCATGAGTAACAAAAGCAGGTTATGAGATAGAAAACTGAGAGTACTTAAAAGTATCCCAAAGACAAGTAAATAGTAAACAAAACTGTTCAGAAACATTTAAAAATGACATTATCCAAAATGGCAAATGTCAAGGTCTCCGTTTTTAAATAAATAAATTCAGGAAAGCATAAGTTCTCATAGGAGTGGATTTTGAACATTAAAAAATAGATCTTAACCAAATGAGTACAGTTTTCAGTATTCTTCAAGCTCCTGGTGAAACTGCATGCTTGATGCTAGAGCGACAGTTTGTGATTTAGTGAGAGGCTGTCCAAGTAGGGAAGGACAGATGGTATGGGACTGGAGAGTAGAAGAAAACATAGAATCTATAGAACTACAACTGGAAAAAGCCAAAAGCTGAAAAATAGCTTTTTAGTTAAGGCCACTAGTTGCACAGTTTTAGAATTAAATCAGAGCACAAACAGAAAGAATTACCCCAAACAGCAGCTGAATGTTCCTCCTTCAGAAGAAAATGCTCTAACTAATATATTGTGGCAGATTCATATATATGAACATGTCCCACTGCTCCTACACAGCAAAGAAAATTATTGGAGGCCAGAAGGGTAAGGTTAGAGCACCAAGATTTTTTTTTTCCATCTAGTTAGCCTTGGGCATGGTTACCCTATTTCTGAAAGCCAAAAATATATGATGTAGGCCTAGAGGCCTTAAAAGCAACCCAAACCTCCAGAAGAGCGGATGAGCAGAAGGGCATGATGCTGAAGTTGACTAACCCCTTCCACAGCTCCCAAAACCCCACCATACAATCCTTTCTCACCTTCAGAACTCTGCCTTCACAAAACTTCCAGCTCCTTGTCTGCTCCAAGCCCCTCAGTCCATCTCTGCTCTTCCTGCAGGTCCAAGAAACCAGTCTTGCACCAAACGATGTGAGTCCCACCTTAAAGGCCTTCCTCTTTCTGCCAGCATCCTACCCATTACGCCCCAAACCTGAAGATACCTCTGCCATTCAGATTCCCTCTGCCCCTGGTCTTTTGATCTGGTTCACATTGCTGCATCTTCCCTGTATCTAAGCTCTAACGCCCCTAAACTTCCACTGGCTGCTGGCTGGCCAGCCGTTACCTCTCTCACTGCCTACTTCAGTAAGGCAAGTTGACTTCCATGTCTTCGAACATTCCTCATTACCGGTCATTCCTTCTCTACTCTCTAATTTTGTGGCAGATGTGTAGGAATGGGTAGGAGATGTCCTCATTCCACCTTTGGTTCTACCTCCTCTACTCATTATGTCACCCCACAAATCACAATGCTACTTCTGTACTAAGGGCACAAGCTACATGGCTTGTTCTGATCACCTGAGACATAAGAATAGTACATCATCACTATCCTTAAACCAAAATGTAATCTTCATACATATGTCTGCCACAATAATTTTGAAAAATTGATTTGTTTTTATTATTTCACAGGTGGAAAAAAAAAAGTAGGACATTTTTCTTTAGGAAAAGAAATTTGGACTTTTTGCACAGTACTGCATCTTTTGCAGTGTCTCTTTTCACATATAAAAAGCTGGTTTTGTTGAAAACAAAGGAAATACAAATAGTTCTATTAATACTGATTTTCATAATGTTCCTTTAAAGTGATCTTTTGACTCTATGATTAAATTGTCTTTCTTGAATGTTCCTTCTTTGGAAAAGATGTCCTGATAGGAAGGGCTAGACTGAATAACTTTAGCTAGCCAGATGTTACCTCTAACTCAGGAACATTCCCAAAGTACTCACAACATTTTAAGTATCCTTGTGTGATGCCTCCTCGGATAATTTTACATACCTTTGGCATGCTGACAACTAAATGACCAGTTGTTTGTGATCTTTTAGCAGAGCTGCCGTCTGGCTTCACTTCCTCAGGGAGCACAAGCTGAAATGGCTGTGAGAAAATATAGGATTGAAGTATATCATGCTAAAATAACTTTTTTTTAATTGACGTGGACAGAACACATGCAGAAACTTCACTATCACATCCTTTGATCTTAAGGACAGTATAGGTGTAAATCCTCTCACTTTATATGTAGTATTACTAAGCCTAACAAATTACTGGCATGCTGAACAGCTTTTACTTACAAGTATAGTCATATGTATATTCCTGAATTGCTGTGATTTGTGAAGTGACATTTCTAAAGAAGGTTATAAAATGATGCTTGACTTACATTAGCAATTAAATGAGAAAGATTATCCGGTCTATTTCAGATGTAAAGTAATTCTGAAGTTTTGTTTATGCAGTTGGTACAGTCAAAAATAAGGATTTTGGTTTACAGTTTAAGTACATTGAATTTTTCAAAAACTTGATGATAAAATTAAAACCACTGAGAAGAGAGAAAACTGAAGTGACATTTCAAATGCCCTTTCAAAAGAATATGCATCTATTTGTTTCTGTCAGCTATAGATTCCAGATTGTGAAATTGCTAAATTCTAGTCTAGGGCAACTAGCAAGCTTTCTTGTTAAGTAAATTATGGTACACTTTGGGGGGGAATAAGAAGAGAGAAGAAGAGAACGACAGAGTGAAATTTCATTTCAGGCTTTGCTGTCTTCTTGTTAGAACTTCCACAGTTTATGTGTCATCCAAAATAATGCAAGTATGAAAGAATATTTTTTCTGCATAGATGCCCACAGTTGTGAACTCATAAAAGTCAGATCCAGAGTCCACTGAAAAACTATGGCAAGCATTAACTCTTGATTTGAAATGAACATAGTAAGAAAACACTAACCTTTCCCTTCACCAGTACTCGTATGTAAGTTGGCTGGACATCAACATCAAGCAGAGAAGTGTCCAAATGTCTGCAGAATGAAACATAAATATATGAATCAATCTACAGTATAGTCCAGTAAATAAGCAGTGCAGACCATAAAGCTCTTTAATGATAATTTCACAGTTTATAAACTACAAACTTCAATTTGTGACTTGTAAAAGCTCCACTTTAAGAACTGTTCTTCATCATATGACACATACATTCAAGTTCCTGTGACTTAGTAGTGAGCACACAAGTACATATTCCCTGTTTCACTTCTTTTCTAACGTTACCTCTCAGGTGAATTTTTCAAACTTTTCAGTTTGCATTTCTTACAAGTGAGCACAGAATATTACACCATATCCAACAACTTACTGCACCTGAACAGATTTTCTGAGGCTTCAAAAAAACCTAATTCTTATAATTCAGAAATATAGCGCAGGCCTCTTTTGAGGGACATTAATAAGCTTTAAGGGAAGAACACCTCGCATGCATAGTGTTTCTGTGCTACAAAACTAGTTCAGCCTTTGCTCTAACAATTTCTTATTATGGGTAAATAAGCTTGTGGGTTTCCAATCCCTTCCTGAACTGTGGGTAAGGCCACTGTACTGTTTCCTAGTATATACTATCAAATAGATGCCAGGTTTCCTTGTCATATTTTGGTCTGGTTCAATCACATTTCTTCCAGGCAATGCCCTGGCACACTTCAGGAAAGAGCATGGGCATGGACTCTTTCCAGCAAGCAAGACAGGTAGGAAAAGGCTAATCTGTCTTGAGGAGAGAAAAATTTAACTAGAAGGACATGAACTGTACTAGAGCACTTCTAAGGCCAGAGAATAGGCAAAAATCCCATTCCCTACAACCCTAATATGGAAATGAAGAATGGAAAAGATTTTACACAAGTATAAAAGGACAGGTGCGGAGGAAACTTGCCTGTGGACTGCAGAAAACATCAATTGCAAAAAGGACTATTAGACGCAGTCCTCATTCAGGAGTAATAGAACAGTCTGAAGGGTCTTTTGTTTATTCAGCTTCATTTCTTTGGCACAGGCTTTCAAGACTGATTCCATTACCCTCTAAGTTTTTGCTTTCCTCTTGAGAATTCCCCATTACAGAAAGAACTGTATTTTAAACACTATGTATTAGAATGTAAGAATGGCAAAAATTACGAGAAAAAAAAAAACCTGACCTGTAAACAGCAAGATCCAAGATGATCTGGTTGTTTTGTTCATCATCATTCAAAGAGAAATGAAGCCTAATAATAATGACAAGAGACACCTCCAGGATAAATACAATTAGAGTGAATAAGCAAATATTACAGCATACCCCAAATTCAACTGCTAGCAATTTTAGATGAATACAAATACCATCTAGACAATACGTCACATGATTATTTTAGAAACAGTTGCAATTTTCCTCATGAACAGAAAAAAATACTGGCAGTTGAACCAAAGTCATCCTTACATTTATTTTCTGCTCTCCCCACCCAACCCACAAGAAATAAAACAAAAAAAAAAACAAAACGCTGAAGGTCAGTTAAAATTCCGATTAGTTTGTCAATGCAGAGAGAGAGACATCTTCTGGCGAGATCTGCCTGCTCTGGTGATGTCTTCAGGGGAAAAACAGTTCAAAAAAAGCACGAAAAGAATGGAACTTGGTAATTCTAACCTTATCATACGTAAAAAAAAAATCACCTCTTTGTTCACAGCAATTAATTTGCCTAGAGGATAAATATCTGCTTGTGCATTTCCAAAGTAAACACAATTTGCACAATATCCTTGGTTTTATAAGCTTTATAATATTTGTTGAAAATTAGCCTGTAGATTGTATCACTTCTTAAAATTGTGAAAGAACCTTACCCATCATAAACAGAAAACAACATCTATTACTACAACTGTAAGGAGATCTAGTGTAGACTTACAAGTTCTGCTCACATACTCAAACAATTCCCGTGTATTAAAGTAGAGAAAAAACAGAAAAAATTCCTACCTATAAATGAGAAGATTTTTATAAATTAGTTATTAGTATAAAATGAGAGGTTTCTGTTTAATTTAATTTATCTGGAATATTTCAGTGACGTTAGAATAGTCGTGGCAGCTGGTGAAGTTCCCACTAATTGGAAAAGGGGAAACATCGCCCCCAATTTTAAAAAGGGTAAAAACGAAGACTCGGGGAACTACAGGCCAGTCAGTCTCACCTCTATGCCTGGCAAAATCATGGAGCAGATCCTCCTGGAAACTGTGCTAAGACACATGGAAAACAATGAGGTAATTTGTGACAGCCAATATGGCTTCACTAAGGGCAAATCATGGCTGACAAATTTGGTGACCTTCTACAATGGGGTTACAGGGTTGGTGGATAAGGGAAGAGCAACATATGTCATCTGCCTGGACTGGTGCAAAGCATTTAACACTGTCCCGCGTGACATCCTTGTCTCTAAACTGGAAAGACATGGATGTGATGGATGGACCACTCGGTGCATAAGAAATTGGCTAGATGGTCACACTCAAAGAGCTGCGGTCAATGGCTCGATGTCCAAGTAGAGACCAGTGACGAGTGGTGTTCCTCAGGGGTCGGTGTTGGGACCAGCGCTGTTCAGCATCTTTGTCAGTGACATGGACAGTGGGACTGAGTGCACCCTCAGCAAGTTTGCCGATGACACCAAAGTGTGTTGCAGTCAACACACTGGAGGGAAGGGAGGCCATCCAGAGGGACCTGGACAGGCTTGAGAGGTGGGCCAATGCGAACCTCAGGAAGATCAACAAGGCAAAGTGCTAGGTCCTGCACATGGACTGAGGCAATCCCAAGCGCAAATACAGGCTGGGTAGAGAATGGATTGAGAGCAGCCCTGAGGAGAAGGACTTGGGGGTTCTGGTTGATGAGAAGCTCAATATGACCCGGCAATGTGTGCTTGCAGCCCAGAAGGCCAACTGTATCCTGGGCTGCATCAAGAGAAGTGTGGCCAAGTCAAGGGATGTGATTCTGCCCCTCTACTCTGCTCTGGTGCAACCCCACCTGGAGTCCTGCGTCCAGCTCTGGAGCCCTCAGCACAGGAAAGACATGGACCTGTTGGAGCAGGTCCATAGGAAGGCCACAGAAATCATCAGAGGGCTGGAACACCTTTCCTATGAGGAAATGCTGAAAGAGCTGGGGCTGTTCAGCCTGGAGAAGTGAAGGCTGTGGGGAGACCTTACAGCAGCCTTCCAGTACCTGAAGGAGTCTACAAGAGAGCTGGAGAGGGACTTTTGACAAGGGTGTGTAGTGATAGGATAGGGGTAATGGCTTTAAACTTAAAGAAGGTAGATTTAGATTAGATGTAAGAAAGAAATTCTTTACTGTAAGGGTGTTGAGACACTGGCACAGGTTACCCAAAGAAGTTGTGGATGCTCCCTCCCTGCAGGTGTTCAAGGCCAGGCTGGATGGGGCTTTGAGCAACCCGGTCTGGTGGAAGCTGCCCCTGCCCACGGCAGGGGGGTTGGAACTGGATGATCTATAAGGTCCCTTGCAACCCAAACCATTATATGATTGTATGATTCAAGTGAAATCAATGGTAACGCACAGCTAATATCCCTGGAAACTCATTCCAAAAAACTTGAATACCCAGGTGCGTCTGTCAACGATAAAATACAAGACACTTCCCCATATCACCATCCTCTGTTGATAGAGACCTCATTCAGTATCAGAAGACCTCATGCCATAGAAATTAATTACACATGCTTACCAATTCTGCCAGTTTTACATCTGTCATCAGAGGACAGAATGATTTTGTTCAGAAATATTACTTGGACATATTTTTCCACATTTAAAGTGGCTTCTCATATGTATTTATCTTCAATAGTAAAACCGGTTAAATTTTTTCCACTGCTTAAAGAAAGGGAGCCTTACCATAAAAGGAAAAGGAGTAGAACGTCTTATGTCTTTCACAGAAAAACAAGTTCTTCAATCATCAAAGACCAAGATGTTAAACTAAACAACCTTCAACACTTCAGTCCCTGAAAACTAATTATTTTTCCAGCATCAGAATATAATTTCAGAAGTTAGTTTCCCCACCAGGGATAGAATACTGCAATAAGAATTTGCCAGCCCTCTTATTTTTGTGTTGTTACATATCTTGAAATGGTTGCCCAAATCAGCTATAAAGAGTTTAGCCAGTTTAACCTCTTAAACATACATACTTAGGCACATTCACGTTCAGAACTTTTCCTTCTGCAGTGACCAATGTCCGAAGAGGCTTCTCTTTCTTTTTTGATTCCCTTAACAAAATGGAAAGAAAAATGGTTTATGATCTCACATTCTGATATTTTATTTTTCATAGCAAAAAAGAAAGCAATGGATGGCAAGAAGTAAGAATTATCTGGTATTTGATGTTAAGGCTACAACTTATTTCAGGAACAAAACAGGTTATATCAAATGTCCAACCGCATATTAAAAGCATCATCTAAAGATGACCAAATGCTTTATTATGTCATTTCTTACATTGATAATAACTTCTTCTGCATGTCACAATGTTCATTATCAAACAGTAATATATCAGATTTATCTGGCATATTGTAAGAAATCAGTGGACTGCTTAAACATATGAAATGGGATGTTTTTCTAGTTATGAATGGTCATACTAATAATGAGATATCATTACTGTTAACTGACTAGATGTATGTGCAAGCAGTTATAAAGAAATTTTTTTTTCATGCTAACTTTATTACTTTTACTGAACAATTGCTTGGCATATCTCAAAATAGCATATGTATCAGTCACTATTCAGCACTAGTACAAAGAATTTTAATGGTCAAAAGATTGCAAGCAGCACCAAATAGGATACAGTATGACGAAAGTCCATACTTATAGATTATTTCTTGATGCATCTATTACATTTATTGTTGTATTCTTCTTTGAAAAATAAAATATGTATTACTAATGGAGACTTTAATCTTCACTATCCATGTCCAGCTATCAGCAATTAAACGATATCTGACTTTGATTTAGTGCAATAAACAAGTTACCATTAATTTATCTGCCAAAACAAAGCAAATCACTGTAAGATCATTAAGACTTGTAGTACTGGTATTTTCCTGTATAAATGTTTAGATCGTGAGCAACGAGAGGAAGCGTAAGGAATCTTAGTAACATGAAAAAGAAAAATCTGCTTGCACCTAGGTAAGAGACAGCTATGTTTTCTTTAAAAATACAGCATTTTCAGCTACAACTGATTTTACACTTGTCTGAATTTTCTTTAAATGAAACTGCAAGTATTCACTCATTTGGCAATAGCCAAAGGTCCTCAATTTATCATCAACTGTTCCCAGACAGCAAATTTAATGCTTGTTAACATGGCATAGATAGGTTCAAATTTAGCATTTGTCTGATTGAATTTATGTCAATTTTATATTAAAATAAACATCTTTTTATACTGATTAACTTATATTAAAGTTACATTTCAGCTCCTATCCACCAGCAAGGATGAATTGAAGATGTCAGGGGTATTTTTCTGTTCTCACCTTTCTCATCCTATGTAACAAACACCTCACCGCCAAAACAAAATGAACTGTGAAAGGACTTTTAAATCCTTTAAATGCCTTGGAAATTTAGAAAAATCAAGAAAGGAATTATTCCATCCTTATTCTAATGTTGTTTGGACTTCGCTTGAATATTTAGAGGGAAGCAGTCAGAACGCATTTGCTTTTGACTAGGGCAAGACATCCCCAAACACAAAAAATCTAACTAGCTAGAATCTGGTTTTCACAGTAGTTCTTCTGGGAAGGTGCTAGACCTGGAATTAATAATAGCAACAATTTATGCAGATTTCCACATTTCTTGGAGAGTTCCCTAGGACTGACTTTGTCAATACTTAGGCTTGATAAATATTTCAAAACCCATACGCTTAAAAAGAACAGCTAGAAAAACTCTCTGGCACAAATGCTATTATATAAACAAAATCAGGGGGAAAAAAAAAGGGAAAAAGAAAAAAAAAATACATTGCTTACAATGTTTGTGGAACTGATAAGCCAGCAGCAATAAAATAGCTTTTGTTTTGCTACTATCTGCATTAGTTTTCCATGGTCAGAAAAATCAGTGACAATTTTAGAAACTTGTAAAGGCTTTTCAGGTGCCAGACGTCTTCAGATTCACCATGCCAAAGAACACAGATAACATGAGGAATCTTATTACTTGGGACCAATATCTTTGATAAAGTACGTGAAAAAATTTCAAAGTCACATAGAAAAGGTGCCTGAAATGACACTTGTGCAAAAATTTTGTAGCATGGCCTATAGGGCATTTATATAATGCAACAAGCATGCCAGATAAATGCTTTTGGCAAGAGTATTAAACATTGAACTACATGAAATATGCTAGTTAGCTGAAAGAAAAGTAAAACTTCTAAAGTCCATAAAACAATGTTGAAAAGAGAAATTATATTCAAAAACTCTATTTGAGGAAAAACAAAATAAAGGGTATCATAAATAAATTTTAGAAAGTGAAACAAAACAAAATGAACAATCTGCATATTTTATTTAGGTTTTATAAGCATATTTGCACAGGCAACAGGGATTTAAGCTGCCAGTTCTTAGTAGTATTTAATGTGAGGCAGTCACCTACCTCTACTATGTACCTCTGTACCTTTGAAAATTTCCCCTTCCTGAATTCACAGAATATGTTGAAACAAAAACATACCTTGTACTGTCTTTAGCTCTCCGTTTTTCTTCAATATATCTGTGAGTTTCTAATCTAGATTCCGGAGTATACGGTGTAGGCTCCTCCCAAAATCTTCTGTCTTCTTCATCATCTTCAGCTGTTCTCCATGTTTCTTGTTCTCTGCCTCCTTCTGCTTCATGATTTTCTTTGTTCTGTAGGGAGTCTGGGCTACAGAAGACCACATGGAATATTATCCCAAAGAAATGAAGGAAGAGTAACAGTACTTGCTAGTGAATTCTTGCAATAATATTTTTTTAACCCAATACTAATAGCTGTATAACTCCTACCAAAAACAGTATCTTATAGATTTGGATAATATTCTCTACGCTGCTTCTTTCATCAATTAACAAAACATGTTTTGACATAATGTTTTTCATCAGCTTAACTAAGAAGTGATACTATTGTCATGCTTAACTCTCTGAAAACCCTGATTGACAGTTCAACAGATTTAATTTCAGGAGCAGAATTTTCAGATACGCTCACAAGTTTCAGATGAAAGAAAACCTTCAGTCCATGTGATGTTTAAGTATCCCCAATACCAGGCAGCAACAGATTAGAAATTTATAGGTTTGCAACGTTTTATTTAGGCATCTCCTCAAGTGCCGTCTTAGAACCTGAATCATTTTTTCCCCCTAGGTCTAAGCCACTGCAATCTTCAGAAATTGTCCATCAGTAGAGAGAGAAAATGAAATTTATGATACAGCTGTGATCTATGAGGACAAAGTTCCATAGCCAGCTCCATGGAACTTAGAGTCTATTGGATTAAAAAGAAGACAGATGGCAGTTGCAGTGGCAGATGACCCCAGACAAAAATCCTTCTGCTGATTAGGTAATCTCAGTGATTTGTTTGGTGGAAGAAGTATAGAAATCAACATTCCATAGCCTTTTACATCTCATAAGATCTGCAATATTCCAGTTCAGTCTTCATATCTAATAACTCTAAAGCAAAAGAAATTATGGGTCAACAGATGCTTTCTCTGAAACTCCTGCATTACCTTAAATAACAATTTTCAGCTGTGTTCCTGAGAGAAGCTATCAATTATACTATGCTGGCACCCAGACAATTTAGCTTGGAGTTTTCAGACAAAAATTCTATTGCACTGTCTGCAGGTCAGTTCTTAATTTTGTTTGTAATTAAATATGTTTTTAATTAGAGATAAAAAGCATGACGAGAAAAAATTCTGCTAGCAATAAAGACAAACAAAGATTTAAGTGGAATTATATAAACTATTTAATGAGGAAAAACAAAATTCTTAAGAATGAAATTTACTCACAACCTGTTGTTGTTTATTGTTACCTGTCAAATCCAAGCTTAGATTCCAGTTGTTTTTGTTTCTTGTCCTTTCTTTCTTGCATCCTTCTTTGAGCCTCTTCTTTTTCTCTGGCCCTTTTGAGAAGGTAAGCTTGTTCCTGTTCCCTGATTTTCTGTTTCACTTCTGGATAATTTTGAAGTGCTTGAATCCTCTCTGAACGTTCTATTTCTTTACTATCCAAACACTTCCCAAAGGGAAAAAAAAAATCAATATAGACATGTGAGAGATTTTAAAGATATTCAAATCAATAAATCCATTAAACTGTAGGGTAATTTTGACAGATTAATTTCTCTATAAAATTAAAATTGTGCCTTTCAAACGTCCATAGCACTATTTAAGATACACCATATTAAGAAGAAATAACAATAAATTGCCATTGATTTCTGAAAATGGTTTTGTGTGTCTGAGAGCTCCTTTTTGCATTTTCCAGGAATTTCAGTTCGTCTCATGGGACTATAGAATCATAGAAGCATAGAATCATGAAGGTTGGAAAAGACCTCTAAGATCATCAAGTCCAACCATCAACCCAACACCACCATGCCTACTAAATCATGTCCTGAAGTGCCGTATCTATACATTTTTTCAAACACCTCCAGGGATGGCGACTCAACCGCTGCCCTGGGCAGCCTATTCCAATGCTTGACCACTCTTATGGTAGTGAAATTTTTTCCTGATATCCAATCTAAACCTCCCCTGACTCAACTTGAGGCGATTTCCTCTCACCCTATCACAGGTTAGCTGGGAGAAGAGACCAACACCCACCTCACTACAACCTCCTTTCAGGTAGTTGTAGAGAGTGATAAGGTCTCCCCTCAGTCTCCTCCAAACTGAACAATCCCAATTCCCTCAGCCACTACTCATAAGACTTGTGCTCTAGAGCTTTCATCAGCTTTGTCGCTCTTCTGTGGACACGCTCCAGCAACTCGATGTCCTTCTTGTACTGAGGGGACCAAAACCGAACACAGTACTCCAGGTGTGGACTCACCAGTGCCCAGTACAGGGGGACAATCACTCCCCTGCTCCTGCTGGCCACACTATTGCTGATACAAGCCAGGATGCCATTTGACTTCTTGGTTACCTGGGCACACTGCTGGCTCATGTTCAGCTGTCTGTCGACAAAGACCCAAAGGTCCTTTTCCGCTGGGCAGCTTTCCAGCCACTCCTCGCCAAGCCTGTAGCGTTGCATGGGGTTGTTGTGACCCAAGTGCAGGACCTGGCATTTGGCCTTGCTGAATCTCATACAGCTGGCCTCAGCCCATTGATCCAGCCTGTGCAGATCCCTCTGCAGAGCCTTCCTACCCTCGAGATGATCAATACTCCCGCCCAATTTGGTGTCATCTGCAGTAGAATATTAGTTGTAGAGAGAGTCCCTTCAACCTTTTCTGATATTTGTCTGACCTTGATTAAGCTACTGAAACTATTTGAAAAATTATTTCTTTCAAAGTGTTGGTTTATTGCCAACTAAGCGAACTGAATCTACTCTTAATAAGTTAAGCAAGTGCCTGTGCTTCTCCAAGGGAAATTGTGGGAGCTTATTTCAGGACTGGGACTGCCTGTTTTGATGGCAGGAAATCATTACATCAGTGCATCACTGCAAAAAACCTCAATCTCAAATCATCTATTTACAGCCGATGCAATATAGTGCATTTTTATATCAGTTTCTATCTTTCCACTGCCTTATGCTGTTTGTTTGGTACATATTCTTGGTACGGTACCAACAAGCTGGTAACTTTTTGCAATCATGAAAATAATTAAAAAAACATTGAGTGTATAAAAACAAATGAGAAAAAAGCCATAACTGTACACTGTGCTTATTTTTTCAGAACTTTGTTTAAGGATCTCCAATGAAAATGACAGAAAAGTTAGCAATGCTGGCTATTGATTTGGATATAAATTTAATTTTAAAAAATCTTACTTTTAATTGATGAAGAGTTGCTACCACAAACTGTCTATAACCTTCAAATTCAGTACATGGGTTACCCACTAGAAACAGTTCCTTCAGATGTATATTGTTTTTTAGGGTTTCAATACTGGAGAGTTCACCAATGAAATTTGCTGTCAGGTCAAGTTTCTTCAGTTCTTCACAACCTGTTTGAAAAAAACATAATTCAATTTGTCTGTAACATAAATGTACACATGACTACACACACACGCAAACACACACACACACATGCGCACACTTGGGTGCAACACTGTCTGCATTTGTTGTCTGTCTACTAATTTCATCTTATCAGAATACATCTTTTCCAAGCCACAAGGGAGAGAGAGACTCCCAGCTTAAGTTTATGAGGTCACAATATTTATAGAAAGAAAATAAATCTCAATAAAATACAGAATATGAAAACTTACTAGTGGTTTTATCATTATCAAAATACACTGCTTATATGCTAGATGAGCTGTTAAATGTTTTCTTTCTGGATAAGCTGGACTTCAGTTTTAACAGTCTGATTGCCTTGGTAATGCTCCTCAACTGAGTCTTCAACATATGGCTAAATGAGTGTCTAATTGCTTCAGAAGAGGAGGATCAATTATGGGTTTCATTTCTGTGTGCTGTTCATCTTAGCTAACATTATTCAAGCATAAAGATAAGGTTTTCTAAAAATTTTCTCCAAGTCAAGATGGGGTTTTCCACCCTATGGACTCAGCTGTTATTGTAAATACTTTATCACTGGTTAAATTGAAAATACCGGTGAGAAAATATTGATTGTTAACCAAAACAATTCATTATAAACAGAAACTCTAAATTAGCTAACAAAATGCTCTGAGAAATCCGGATCCAAAATTTATCAGCCTCTTCTATTATCACAATCTGTCCATGAAGCGTAACCTTGACACTAAGAGTAAAAAAGTTTAGCTAAGAGCAAGCTCAACTTCAGTACTCATCATTCTAATCACTTCTTCTCCTTTGCAGGTCTGCTTGTCAAGTATTTTATGCATAATGGAGCTGAAAGAAAATAAACAACTCAAAATGATTTATTAGGGGATTTAAATAACCCAAATTTTTGCAAGACCAAAGAACCCAAAAGTTCTGACTCCTAAGTAAATGACAAATCACAGTAATAAATAGTGCAGCCTGATAGAGAAACTTAAAATTTACTGGCATGAAAACAGATACACGTTTCTCAACAAATTGCCAAATACATAATGGGCTACCTATTTCTTCATCTTCTACAAATCTGTGTCTAGCCTATTTGCTTTTTTTTTTTGTGCATTGAATCCACCCTCTTGAATCAGCTTGGAGACTTAAAAAAAAAACCACCAAAAAACTCAAAACAAACAAAACAACAACAACAAAAAAACCCTGCTTTTTTTTTATTGTTCCCTTGTCAAGGTGGACATTTTAAAGATTCAGCAACTGGCCTGATCAGAATCAACAAAGAAAAAGAAATCAAAGCAGAAATTAATCAAATTATATGCAATGTGTTTATGGGTGGCTCTAACTGTTAGTTTTTGATCTTGGAAAATGCTAGATCTTTGTACATGCAATTATAGTGACAGAATAAAGGATTAAACACAGATAAAAGAGACAGGACTTCACGCAATGACAGAAAAAAGAATCCTCTGAAAAACTCTTTAAAAATACCCCAGACTGCCAATACAATCTGTACACAGAGCAGAACCTTCTTGTGTGTGACATTTGATTGCTGTAGTGAAGATGGCGGCTGAAACATTACACAAGAGAGACTTTTTACAGCCTGCATACCATTAAAAAAAAAGATTGCATTGCTCCAGCTAACCTGCGCAACAAATTATCTTATCTTTACAGTGGAGAAATACCAAGCTCATGAAAAATTTGGATTCCCACTTTGTAGAGTATTAAAGAATAGAGCTATCATAGCTGGCAACACTGGTGAGAGTATGCAAAAAACAAGCTAAAATACATTTAAGGAAGTTCAATGCCAAAACCGCAGCAGTAGGAAGCATTTGCTACAAAGAAGCATTTGTTGAAATGCTGCACCCAGAAAGGTTCTTTCTGAGTATCAGTGAAGTACCTTTACCGGTGGATATACTTAATGGCTTCCACCCTGTTTTACACGAGGTCACAACTTAAGCGTTTCAATAAGAAAAGCCAAAATGGTTTGTTTAAAAACTGACCTTGCAGATTTTCAATTCTTTCTATGTTGTTTAAAGCTACATTTAAATATTCCAGCTTCTTTAGTTTGCCCACATTTTCTGTAACAAAACACAGACATGTTATCTCATTTTTCTTCATTGGAAGGAGCATTATCATTTTATTTGCTCACTTTACTTCAAAGAAACAGTAAAGGAGAAAAAACAGGAAAGAAAAATAAAACTATATATCAGATCACTGGGCATTAATATTTTAATAAAAAGTCAAAACCAAAAATTTTCTGAAAAAACAAAGTAAAATTAAAAAGTAAAAAGAAATAAGGAACATTATAAACACGGTTTTTACCACAAATCCATAAAACAAGTATATAATGCAGGAGGACTGGCCAAAAAGCATGGTGAAAAATTCCATTTGTCATGAAACTCAGAAAGGATCAGGCCGTAATCATTCAAGCTTTGTAAACTTAGAGTTTTACACTCACTTACATAGAAAAGATTGGCTTCTTTAGTATGTATTTAATTTTTAAAGATCTTTTATCTACAGGATTAATACAAGAAACTTCTCCCTTTTTAAAAATTTTGCAAATAAGGATTTATATGGCTTCGGTATGAACAAAGCAAAGACACACACACATACACTCCCTCACAATCTGGGATCTAACTTGTACTATTTTCACCATGAACTACTGAAATTAGCAAGTTTGCACTGTGTGGGGTTGTGTCTGAATGGCCAGCATTTCTTCCTTTGAA
>Ga0065711_1036318_pt1 | contig 21141 bp, 13 predicted proteins | sample Hoacrofraction12_FD_59098 | JGI IMG/M metagenome (GOLD analysis project Ga0065711, IMG submission 59098) | Hoatzin crop microbial communities from Cojedes, Venezuela - Epithelial fraction 12 v2 (version 2) | ecosystem: Host-associated > Birds > Digestive system > Esophagus > Crop | place...
GCTCGGGCGGACCGGCCCCGGCCAGCCCCCGCCTCTGCCGCCCGGGGAGCCGTGCCGAGCGGGCGGGGCCGGGCTCCCCCCCCTCCCGCAGCCGCTGGGAGAGCGGAGCAGCCCCCGGGGAGGGCACCGACACCCCCACTCCCCCGGCACTCAGCCCCAGCACCCCGCCTCAAGCCCTTCCCCGGCGCCGAGGGCAGGTACCCGCTTCCAGCGAGGCGGTCCCAGCCCCTCCGCAGGCCCCTCCCGGCTGTCGCAGCCCGGCAGCTGGGGGCTCCCGCCCTCCCTCCGGCTCCCGGGGCGGAGCAGGGGGCCCTGGGGACCCCCCGGCAGCCGGCCCGGAGCCCCGGCGGTGCGCGGGGGCTCGCCCCGCACGGCCTCCTCCGCCGCCGCCCGAGCGGCTTCAGCTGCCGCCGCACATCCCGAAGCCGCCGGCTCCGTCCGGCCTTAGGCAGCTCCGCGCCCGCAGGCGGCTAGCGGGGCGCCCGGCGAGCCGTGAGGGTCTGCGTGCGGGATTGCAGCGCAGGCAAACGCGGGTCGGCTCTCGGCGTGCCGTCAGTTCGGGCTGCGGTTTCCGACAGGCAGAGCTGGCTGCCTGGGGGAAGCGTTGCCCGGGTTGGCCTCCAGCGAGCCGTCAAAAAAACCAGACGCGAGCGAAAACAGGAGCGGCAAAAGGCGTTTGGGGTTAGGACTTCCAATGGTCTGGAAATCTTTGGCCTGATTTCGGTTTATTCCCAACGGTGTGGAATTTTATCTCTCTCTGCTGCGGTCGCCACAAATGGTTCTGCAGTGCCCGGAGATTCAAGTCAAGTACAGGTTTTCACCTGGGAATGTTTTAACTCTTCTACCTTGCTTTAGGCATAAGTAAGAGCAGGATTTCCAAAACTGTAGGACAAGATGTGAGGAGAACTCTATTGCGATGTGGTAAAGATTGAGGGGAATAAAGAACTAGAGGACTTAAGAAAACATTTTTTATCTCTAATTGTCATAAGCATCAACGAATCATATTCCCTTGTTCCATGCGAATGGACCCATATTTTATTCACTGCTCTGCGAAACACCCTCAGGCTCAGTTATTGAACCTAAATCTCTTTCACTCGTAGGTTAAGTGATCAGGAAAAACGTCTTACACTTCCTACCATGGCCTGTGTAATTTCTAGCCCAAGAGTGGTCACCAAGATCAGCACATACTTATGTAACAGCCATTCCTGAATGTTCCTTTCTGGCAGTTCTTTAACCATGGAAAATTTAAGAGATATTCTCAACATTCACCAAAAATAGCCACTTTTTCACATGTGCCAAAATCACATCATTAGTACTCTTAAGTACTCCCAAACACAACGGAACCTCACTGGACCTGAGGAGAGAGGAGAAAGCATCAAACTTTATCAGGAAAAGATTTACAGCGCTGGTGCAGCCAGAGGTTCCTGGTAGCTCTTCTTCTTACTTTTTACAATCTTACTACTTTTTTTGGTTCTCTGGAGGGTTATGTAGAGTCTGGTCATATCTGAGTCAGGAATACAAGGTCAGGTTGGCAAACAGAGTCAGCGTTCACCTCCTGTTCGTTACTCTGCTAAATGACCGATATTTAAAGAAGAAACATGGCCAAACTTCCTAGTATTAATCCCACTGCCATTAACATTAGTAGAGTGAAACTTCCCCTTTTTTGTTAAAGAAGAAGAAAGGCTGGATGATGCAATTTCCTTTTGTCATCAATTGGACTTTTATGAAGAGGTAGCCATAGGCACTCGCAGAACTTGCTTCTGCAAGGACTTCATGGGACCTCAGAGGCTGCTCAGCAAGAGGCAGTTACAATTAGTGTAGTTTTCCTAAACTTTCCTAAACATAGGATTCCTTATCTGGATTCTTAAGAGAAACCCTTTCTCTTAATAATACCCCCCTTAGCCTGAGATATTAAAATCACAGTCTTAACACTCAGTTAACCGATTGACTCAATTAATTGTGCAAGCTAGCCAAGCTTCTTGCATCATTCGGTGTAGCATAACACCCCACCGTCATCTTTTCCTTTCTGCCTCTTTCTCCCCATTTCCAAGTCCCCGAAAAATATTGATGCTATTGACTTCAACAGCAACCTTCCCTGCCCGAGAAGAAATAACCTGCCACAGAAAGGTGAGAATCAGGCTTGTCTCCAGGCAGCCCTTATTTGGCTCTGAAATCGTTTGCAAAGTGAGGAATTTCAGCTGCTTTAGTATTTATAGCTAATACTTTCCTCTTCTTTAGAAACCAACTTTGAGATTAATTGAAGTGGAAACGTGGTAGGATTTTCAAAGGCAAGTGAGAGAGGAGGTTGACCATCCAGCCTTGAAAGTCACAGCAATGAGAGTTGTATACATTCAGCTGGAAAGACTGGGAAACTTTTCTATGAGCTGTTGTGCCCTTCCTATTTTAGGGTTGTGAAGCACTTCCAGAGCATGTAAAAGACTCAGTCCCAGGACCTGCCAGAAAGGAGCAGCTGTAATTCTGTGTCAAAAAAGAGAGGGGTTGGCAGCTGTGTTTGCTCCAAGCCCCTTCATGCCCGTGCACTTCAAACCTAGTGCCCGAATATTTTCCTGCCGAGTTCAGATAAATGTTTCCTTCTATCTGTACAGCATTACTGAGAATTCCCACGCTGCTCTCAGCAGTCATGGCCGAGCACTGGGTCTACATATTACTGCCTGATGGACAAGGAAATCCAAGGGGAAAGAACACAGTAATATGACTGAAATACAGCTCAACTAATCAATTTTACCCCATGCCCAGTAGGGCATGGATGCTTTCATTTCTGAATGCAATGAAGACCTAGGAAAGCTGAGAGGAGCCATCAAAGAGACTCAGATCATTGTAGAAACTGATTAAGGTGATGAAATGCACATATCCACTCAGGGGACGGCCACTTTGTTTATGAACTCTTCTCACGTACATGTGTTTTTCCCCTACATCCTTTTCCCTGAACCACAGCCTACCATACATAGGTTTTATTTTGTACATCATCCAATATTGGTATCAAAGACCTCTCAACCATTTTCTAAACCCTGTTATGAGCTCTGAACTCCACTAGCTGCTGTCCTGATAGGCTAATGAAGTGGTCATATCTCATCAGTGTGTCACCATACCAAAGCAAACCAGATATTTAGATTATTCTGGATTATTTATCTGAGTTTTTAACTCATTTGCTTAACCACCTGTAAGTCATGGCCAATTTACTACTATTTTTCCCCATTCTTTTGTCTGCTTTGATCTCCAGATATATACACTTGCTTTATGTTAACTTTTTGTGGGTCTTAATGCAGAAAAGCATTCATGCTGAGGGCAGCACGTAGATGGCTGCTTAGCTTTAAGCACCACGCTTAGCATTTACTAATGTCAAAGGAACATGCTTAAAATTAAATGTGTGCATAGATCTCGGTAATCTTGAGAATAATAAAGAATTAAACCTTTTTAACTTGCTGGTGTTGACCAGGGTGAAAGAATGAATTTGACTGTAGAGGGATTATCTTTTGATATGTATTAGGCCAGAGCTCAGGGCAACAGGAGCCTGGATTTTCTAGGAGCTGCCAGAATACGATTAATCATCAGAAATGACAACTGCACTTCTGCAGCACCTTTGAAGACTTTCACAGAATGTTTTAAAATCTCGTGTTTAAACTACATCATCTGGCTGAAAAAAGTTCTTTACTGTAGCTGAGAAAAATAGAACTGATGACTTTTTAAAATGAGAAGTGGTACAACATGTTGAGAAGATGTGTGGTTAGCCTGAACTAGAGTAGTTTCATTTACTTCAGTAGAGATATGCAGATTTACATTGGTGTGGATTAGGCCTGTTGTTTATTGCACTGCTTCTACCATATTTCTCAATATATTTTCAGTTTTGATGACGTTGATACCAAATTTAAATTCTATAGAAGCCTTTTTTTTTTATGCACTATCTTTCATGTCTTCTTTAGGAAAAGGAGTTACGAATACTTCAAAAAGTAAACAAAAGCAAAACTTTTCCCAGGCAAAAGTCCAGCTGAAGATTGGGGCTGAAAAGAGCAACTGAGAGCAAACATGTAAATACAGTCATTTAATATTTATAGTTTGGTGAAGGCACTTAGAACTTTGCTTCCCATTAATGCAAAAAACGAGTGACTGGCTGGATGAACATGTTCATTTTGGACTGGGACCTGAGCCAAAAAAAGGTAGGAGTCCTCTGGTATGATAGCTGCCGTCAGCAGAGACACTAGAGACACTAGTGACAAATGTATCAAGGAAGAAAACCATACACGAGGTGATGTGGTGCGTGTGTTTTGTGATCATGCACTTTCTGTATAACCAGCAGAGCAGAGCAAATACTCATTCCATGTCACACAGCATCTCCCTCTCCCGTTACCTCTCATGTACCTAATGGGCTGTACTGGGCATCTCACAAACGAATGCGCTGTTCAGCCACAGTAATAACACTCTTGGATCATTAGACTGGGACTGATAACACAGTTTATGACCAGAAAGAATAGGTTCTGCTGGTCATATTTCCTTTGAGAATGTGTCCTTTAAACATTGTGGTCTTTATAAAGATGAAAAAAAAGGGGATATGAAGAAAACTGAATTCAACAAGTAGTACGCCATTGCGAGTGAACTCAATATTTGGGGTGTTTTCTGTTTCATGGTAGTTCTAAAACACTATGAATCCATATGCTAGTTGCTGTACCCCAGGTAGCTATGTCAAATTTCAGTTGAAAATATGCATGTGAATGTGAATTTCTACAGGGCTGTGAAAATGTCTTTGGCCCTCACCATGCACGCCTTGACAGTTTTTGCTTCTGACTGTGATTTGAAGGTCCTCATGGGGAACTTCAACTGCCCCAATATATATAGGAGGGACAATGCAGCAGGGCGTAGGCAGTCTTGGAGGTTCTTGGCGTACATCAACTTCTTCACCCAAGTGACAGAGGAGCTAGTGAGGAGAGGTGCTCACTGGACCTCATACTCACCAACAAGGAGGGGCTCACTGGTGAAGTGAAGCTGAAAGGCAGTCTTGGATGCAGTGACAATGAGACGGTGGAGTTTGGGATCCCAAAGGGAGAGAGGAGGGTAGAAAGCAAGCTCACAGCCTTGGACTTCAGGAGGGCAGAGTTTGGCATCGTCAAAGATCTGGTTGGTGGAGTCTTGTGGGATAAAGACAAGAAGGAATAGGGGCCCAAGAATGCTGGTTAATATTCAAGCATCACATCCTCTAAGCTCAAGAGCAGTCCATCCCAATGAGGAGGAGGTCAGGAAAAATTCCAGGAGGCCTGCATGAATGAGCAAGGAGCTCCTGGCCAAACTCAGACAAAAAAAGGAAGAATACAGAGGGAGGAAGCAAGGACGGATAACCTGAGAGGAATACAGATACATTGTCAGAGCATCCGGGGGTGAATTTTAGAAAGCTAAAGCCCAGAAATTGAATCTGGCTAGGAATGTCAAAGACACCAAGAAGGGGTTCTATGGGTACATAGGTAATGGAAGATCAGGGAAAATGTGGGCCCAGTGCTGAATGAGATGGGGGACCTGGTTACACAGAACATGAAAGAGGCTGTAAGAATGCCACCTTCACCTCAGCGTCTAGTAACAAGACTGGCCTTCAGAAATGTCAGGACCAAGAGACTAGCGGAAGTCTGGAGCAAGGAAGACACAGCATTAGAGAGTACTTAAGCAGACTGGACATACACAAGTCCATGATCCCAGATGGGATGCACCAACAACAGCTAGGGGAGCTGGCTGATGTCATTGCAAGGCCACTCTCAATTATCTTCAAGTGATCATGGTGACTGGGAGAAGTACCTGAAGACTGGAGGAAAACAAATGCCACTCCTATCTTCAAGAAGGGCAGGAAGAAGGACCTAGGCCAGTCAGCCTCACCTCAGTCCTTGAAAGGTGGTAGAGCAGCTAATCCTGGAAACTGTTTCCAGACACATAAAAGATCAGAAAGTCATCAGGAGTAGCCAACATGGCTTCCCCTAGGGGAAGTCATGCTTGACCAACTTGATAAACTTCTGTGGTGAAATGACTGGCTTGGTAGAAGAGGAGAGAGCAGTGGTTGTTGTCTACCTAGACTTCAGGAAGGCTTTTGACACTGACTCTCCTAAGATCCTCATAGAGGAGCTGACGAAGTATGGGCTGGATGAGTGGACAGTGGATTGAAAAGTGGCTGAACAGCTGTGTCAAGAGGATGGTGATGCGTGGCAGCAAGTCTAGTTTTAGGCCAGTCACTAGTGGTATATGCCAGAGGTGAAGTCCAGGTTAATACTGTTAAACATCCTCATTCATGATCTGGACGATGGGGCAGAGTGCACCCTCAGTGACTTTGCTGATGACACAGATCTGATAGGAGTGACTGATACACCAGAGGGTTGTGCGGCCATCCAGAGGGACCTCCATAGGCTGGAGAAATGGGCTGACAGGAACCTGAAGCATGTCAGCAAGGGGAAGTGTAAAGCTCCATGCCTGGGGAGGAATAACCCCGGGCACCGGCACATGCTGAGGCCGACCAGCTGGGAGGCAGCTTTTCTGTGAGCGTGACCAAGCACTGGCACAGTTGCCCAGAGAGGCTGTGGAGTGTTCATCCTTGCAGGTATTCGAAAGCCATCTGGATGTGGTCCTGGGCAGCCTGGTCGAGGTGGCCCTGCTTGAGCCGGGGAATTGGACCAGATGACCTCCAGAGGTCCCTTCCAACCTCTTGTAGTCTGTTATTCCTTTGGTAAGGTGGGAACCTTTGGTTCATGTGTTGTGACACTGAAGTTTTCACCCTTAGTGTCTCTGTAGTACATTTGGGTATGATTAATTTCACATTCTGCTATTCCCATTTAATGCATATTCTATACATTCATTACTGTGATTCTAAATGTGACACAGGCCACACAAAAAAATAACCTTCTCCCTTCTCAACAAATTAAAACAAACCATTTGATGAGTCAGTAATTTATACTGTTTACCTTCTTTTATGTCAACAAAACTGAGATCTGGAACAACACATAATCATAATGATTATAGACATAATGAGCTGATTTATTACATACCCACCACATGGTATTCCGGTATATATTCAGCTGTAACGATGTCAGATAATATGACTGGAAAACCTATGTGCTCTGACAGCCACTGCCTACTGTGAACAATAATTTAAACTAATGCACTATCAGACACATGGGGTCTCTGGATTCAGAGCCCTGTCTGTACTTGAATTATGTTGACTGTATATATCAAAAGTCTTTGACATTTTTAGAATTTCAGAAAAAAAGAAAATCAGCCAGGGATTCTTTAAGGAGTGGTAGTGAGTGCTGGAGGTAAATGTAAATGAAATACTCTCCCAATAGAGTTTTGTGATGCAGGACCACTCTACAGCTTGTACATCTGCACTGAGTTTAAGAACCTGTTTGTTCTCTTTGCGAGTCTACTTCTGTGTACTTCCATCGCTGTGTAAAGTGTTATTCCAAAGGGGAACATCCTTTGGCAGGGCTACTGCAGCTACTTTCATACTTTCACATTGTGTTGCACAAGATGGGAACCTCTCCTCACACTACCAAAGAATCATTCCCTGGACCGCTACCATGGCTGTTTATGTCTCACAGTTGCCTTTGCTACAGCATGGACTTTTATGCTGATTCATACAACAGGCGAGGTGAAAAGCAGATGTGACAGGTGCTGCAAGGTGAGTAGGTAAATGACAGATAGGTGTAAGCATGGAGAATAAATATCGTGAACAGCAGAGGGTGGAGATGGAAAGAACTGAAGAGGAGCGGAGGCTCTTGTTTAAATATGAAGAATATAATAAAACCAAGAATAACTACGTGTACTACAGGTCAGTATAGAACCAGATGCCCCAAAAGACAAGAAAAAATCTGAAATGAAATCACTTGTCAATATGATCTCTAAACACATCAGTACTGTGTTGAAACAGAAAGCCTTACATTCTTTCCAGGCAGCTGATAAAATAAAGTTCAGGTATTTCTACTTCATCTGTGTATTCACTAGTTTTCACCAGAATCCTACTGACATAAGGTCTCCACCGTTTGTGAAACAACTGTGCATTGTGAAGCAACATGCCTGGTTATCATCTTTAAATTTGCCTGTGCACCCATTATTCTTGGATTCTGCATTAAAAAATCTGATTTACTTTCTCTTGGCCATCCTTTGTGTTGTTGTATCTATCATCATCATCATCTATCTATCAGTCATCTATCTATTCTGTTGTTTTATCTAAAACAAGGAAGTCAAATCTTTCCAGGTTTTTTGCCTTTTCATGCATCTATTGCATCTCTTGCCCAGCTATGGGTCTAATAACGTTACAGGTGTCAGAAACAGGTAATAACTGCTCTGCTTACCTGAGTAAATAGAAACTATATCTTTGGCTAAAAAAGCCTGGTTGTTGCTCAGTTGTACTCAGCGTAGCTACGTCTAGAAGCTGAGCCTGATCTTCTCAAAATCTCATTTTGCCTTTTTTGCTCCTTTTCTTACTGCAGAAGTAAGTATCTCCACTTGATCAAATCAACTGATTCTACAGTTCCTCCATTTAAAGTAGGTCAGGCCCTGTCTTCTGTTTCTCAGGAATATTTTCTGTTTCTGCTTTCACGCGTGCTGTGAACAGCTCAGTCCATTCACACTGGACACCCTCATCTACAGAGGTGGCCAGCCCCGTTCAGAGGGCTGCCCGAATGGCCAGGCTGCACCTTCCCCTGGGCTCCTCCAGAACAGGGTTCACTGCGGAGCTCACACTGGTTTTGTTTGACTCAGATGGACAAGGTTTGCCTGCGAGTTTCTCTCTCCCTCTTTGTCCTTGTAACTCTTTCTGCTAGGCTGATTTGCCACTGTTACTTGGTTACTGCCCCTTTTAAAGTCCTTCCTTGCTGCAGAGACCATCCAAACTCTGTCACCGACACCAAGGATGTAATTCATTCAAGCCAGGACTGAACTGATCCATCTGGGAGATGTACAGTGCCCATTCTACATGATTTCAGCATTTTTATGATCTGTGAGCCTATGGAATGCATTTTGAGATCGACTTTCTGCGGTAGACCATCACTGTTTGCCATGCAGGTTCTACTAAAACAGATGTACATTTTGTCTGTCGGTGAATTGCATTAGGGGTTGCAGCATGGTTATCATAAGGTGCTTTGCCTGCATGTTCTTTAAAGATGTTTTTTCCTCTGGAGTCAGGGACATCCCTCCAGAACATGAGTTAGTCAAGGTTCATGAGTAGATTTGGAAGATACCTGTCTCACAGTTGTAGAGCAAGAAGATATTTTCCTGTTGTTCTTAAGGAAATGTGTGGGTACCAAAAATAGTCTTTGAGTTCAACACAACTGACAGTGAAGTTTTGAGGTGATTTCTTACTGATTTCACTGAACAAGGCAAAAATAATGGAAGAAGTCACAGAAGGCAGATGAACAACTATTTTACTGTCCTTCTAAAGTCAACATCCCTTAAAATAATTTCAGAAGATCTTGATCTTCTCTTTGAGCTAAAAAATCTTCAGACTTCTGTTAACCAGGGAAAGGGGCAGGGAGAAATAGCTGAAACTTATTCTAGTAATTTTATATTATTTTGCCTATTGATAAGATATTTGAGTGGTGTTCAGCGTGAAAAAAAGAGTAATTTTTGCATCTACCTCTCATGGGAATTTAATGTCACACTGCTTTATGACAGAAGCTTTGATTAATTAGCAGCATTCTGAACTCAGAAACTGATGGTCTGTAAGTTTAGTTCAGCTCTAGAAGGCTGTTGATTTAAAAACCACTAAGACTTGTTATTTCTTTTTTTCAGTATATTCCTCCAGAATTCACTGTCAAGAAAAGATACTCAACGGGTGTATATTAGCAGTAGTCACAACCACACATCCTTGGCTTTGACCACATGTGCTAGACTTCACGTTGCTACACAGAGCTAAGGAGCCCTCCCGCTCAGTGCCACTTTGGGACTTGCAATCTCAGTTGTCTAGGAACGTATTGGATAAGTAGCTGTAGGAATGAGTGAACAAATGGATGAATGTGCATTTGGGCCAATTTGCAAAGCTAAACTGCAATCCGGTAGTGTGCCTTCCTACACTCCCTAGTACTGGAACTACCTGTATACTAGGTGAAATGTTAGCTGTGATGTTTGCTGTGTGCTGTGGAATTTTTCCTTTCCATGAAAGTTCAGTTTAAATACTGCTGTGACAAGATTGGAGGAACAACAAAAAAACAGAAAGCAAGCCACTTCTCTCCAATATTCAAGACATGTCAAAACATTCAAGAGAACTCAAAATGAGATGCTCAGAGTAGCATACACCTTTTATCCCATTTCAGTTCTAAATTACAAAACATCCCACTTCCATAGACCAGTCTTGAGTAAACTCTCCGGTTCTGTTGCAATCCATCATTTGCCTGCCTGAGTCCAGTCGCCTCCTCCCTCCTTTCCCTCTAGAACTGGTAGAATATGAGGCATCTTCTACTAGGGAAGAAGTTCTAACCTGTTCTAACCTCTTCTTTTGAAGACAGTATTGAAGCTTTTCTCAACAGATGTTAATCTGCTCATCTGGCCATGAATGCAAAGGCAATTTACAATGCAGCTTAACAGATAAAGCTGTTGTAAGATTCATAAAATCTGTCTCCTTCAGACAGCAGAGGCAAGACAATTTACTTGCTGAAGGTCAGTTCAGCATTTTAGGCATATTTTGGGTAACAGCACAAGAAAAAGCATTTCACTGTTGTCTCCACGAATAAAGTCAGGCATTATATTTGACCAAATGAATTCAGTTTTTTTGCCCGTGCTGTAACAGTAAGGCAACAGATGTCAATTCTTATGAAGTACCTGACAAAAAACCCTGCCATGTGTGAATTTTGTTGTAGCTGTCTCAGGAAGCTTTATAGGGATTAGTCAAGAATGATTCTTGCAATTGTGCTTAGGTACTAATAGCGGTGAAAAGTCCCAACATTCCAGAAAGAGAGAATATTTTAGAGAATACACTGTCTAGAATACAGAAGCCTGAATCTGCCTGTCATTTACTTCCTTACTACAGTTATTTGCCATTCTTCTTAGCTGAATATTTAATACTGCTAAGTGTAGCTAAAGAGTGTGAAGAAACCACAGGCATTAAATAGCATTTGCCGACGACACCAACAACACTCAACCACCAGCACATTGAGAGAAAAACCAAACCAAAAGCAACCCCCACAAGCTCCCCCCAAAACAAAACTGTAAAATAGAAACAAATTACCTAGATGGCTATCTGAGAGGCTGAATATTTTAGAACAAATTTGTTAAAGATGCACTCATGGGCCTCACTACAGTCTACAAGTTAGTCACCACAACATTCCCAATTGGCATAGAAATGTGAGTGTTTTGGAGCTGGAGGACTCTGAATGTCTCAGTGTACATTTGGGTACAAACTTTTCCAGGCTAGCAAATGGCTAAGGCTGGATCAAGTGCTTTGGGAAAGAATTCTTTCTTTACAAATATGAGAAAGACAGAAACGGTTCAGTGGTTGGGGCACTGGATTCTGAGTGTGTGTGACCACAGACCTCCTTTGTGATGTTAGTCAAATGCTTAGAGTCTTGGTTCTCTTTACTTTACAGGACAGTTGCGAAAATAAATCCATAAGCACAGGGCAGGTGCTCAAGAACGACAGAATTGGGAGCTATTGGGAGCAAAGGAGATAGCTCTCTGTAAAACAGGGCTGCTGGGGTTTCATGGGTTTTTTTCTTCTTTGCCAAGCTTGCAGTGGAGTAGGACATACCTGAGTACTGTGTTCACCAGAGCTAACAGACGAGGACTCAGTCTAGGCTTGCATTTTCAGAGCTAGTATCACGTGAAACAGCAAGAGGCAGAAAAATTAGTGGTAGCCGTATCGTCAGTCAACTGCATACAAAACCTGCAGGTTTGATATTTGGGAATAGAAAGTACCTGAAAACCTAATTCATATATAAAATGGTGCCTTTTTTATGGGTAGGAGGGTTTAACAGATTCTCTTGGGCTTTGCCATTGCTGCCCACCAGGCACATGTGGGATAAGCCAGCCAGCTCAGGCCGAGGACCTCATGCATCTCTGTCCCACAAGAGCAGCTTGTTTTTCCCCTTTCTCCCTGGGAAAGGCTGACCAGTCTCCCTACCTGTGACGCTTCTTTACCCAGCTTTCTCTGAACATGATCCTAAGGCACTAATTTCTACTGTCTCCCAGGAAACAGAAATGTTAAAAGTGAAGTACTACAAGAGTGGCGTGGTTTGGGTTTTATATCAAGAAGATCTCTTTCAGATTCCCATAACAGCAGCCCCATTGGCAGCCTTATGCCCTGGGGCTTTGGAAGGGAAATCACCCGTTTGCCCAGAGAGCAGAACAAGAGTGGCAAATCTTTCCTGCTATGCTCTGAAGAAAGAGCTGCTGAGCATTACGGGACACAGATCAACACCGTGTTCCCTTGTCAAATAGCACAGAACCGTTTCCGATCTGGTTAAATCCTCTGGGCAGCCCAGTGGCTTTTCCCCAACCCAGTTGCCAATTCCTCCCAGTCTCCTACCTCTAGAATGGCCACAAATTCCTCTCTTTACTCTGACCCTGCTATTAAACACACAGACAGGTCTCGCCCTTATGAGCCTCCACCGGATCACATTTCCCTGTGGTCCCATTGGAAATGACCTCAGCCCTCATGTGATGGCACCTTTTGCCCTGCCATCTTTTCCCTATCCTTGGTAAACGCTCATGAGTCAGCTGCCACTTTTTCTCTGCTGTGATGGCATCCTGATGGGATGGCTCCAAAATCGGAGGCCTGGGACCAGTCCTGCCTTCCCGCTCATCATCAGACTCAGCTGGCATGAGATCCTGGATGTGGTCACTGAATAGGTTGCCAAAGTAGTGAGTAAATAAGGCGGAAAAAAATCCTGTTTCCTCTACTGCTTCCATATCATAGATGAAAAACTGCGACGCTCTCAGCCATTATGGCCAATGCTTTCTGTGGTTATATACACAAACAAATAGAGAGAGATACACATAAACTTCTAGGCTAAGGTTTTGAACACATGACCCCTAAAGCTGTGTGGCAGGTTGCTTCAAACGAGCTGGACCTCCCCTTTTTTTTTAATGCTCCATCCCCCAAATATAACTCTGTTGGATTTAAATGAGAGAATTGTACCTGTTTTTCCTGCCAGAGTGCTCCGAGCCAGCAGCTTGATCAAAGTGAGGCCAACTGGTAACACTGTAAGAAGCAATCCTTATTAGTAAACTGAAATCAATGCATCTCTGGCAATTTATAATGGATAAGAATCTGCCTTTAGCAATAGAGAAACCCTTAAAGCTGATCTAAATGCTCCGGTGAGACACAGGAACCCTCAGCAGTCATAAAGCTCTCATAGCGGGCTGGAACCAAAAGCTCTGGGTTAAGTGGGCATCCTGGGGACTCGCAGGGTGGCCCTGCCAGGTACAGTGGCCCTCTAGTTGCTGCAAAAAGCCCTGAGAGATGAAGCAAGTGGCTACAACTTCAAGCAGTCATGAAACTGCCCGCCTTTTTGCTGCGTATTGGGAGCTGCAAAGCGTGGGGGAACAAGGTAGTGACATGAACAGGCTGGATCCTAGGAAGACACATGGAAGTCCAGCCAGAAGAAAAGATTTCTGAGTTTTCAAAAGCAAACGTACATTTTAACTCTCTCTACATTTTAGAGACATACATTTTAACTTGCCTCTTTGGAACACGCAGAGAAAGCATGTTTCTTACTTTCAGCAAAGCAGTGTATTTTTAAGTCATTGGAATAACAAATATTTTAAATTTATAGGGGTCTTTTTATATCAGATCTTTGCCTAAGTATAAATCATTTTACTTGTTACAGAGGGAAAAAAAGCATAAATATGGCTTGACATTCTTATCACCTACTCAGTTCCCAACCAAAAGATTTATTGCATTGCTCCCTGGGAAACATTCTTGTAGTTAAGGGACTCATACAGAAAACCTCAGCTGTGAGGTAACCTTATGTATATGAGATTTAAGTCAAGCTATAGTCATCTGCTAAAGCTATAGTATATTAACTGCCAGATTGCAAAGGGTGAAGAAGACTCTGCTATTATTCACTTGACTTTGACATTGCTACTATACAACCCATATTCTCCACAGAACATCATGATGTTTGAGGGGCTTGTGGCTGTTTAAACTTGCTGGAGAAGGGCTTATTATTCAAAACTGGATCTTTTAAGGCAGTGAATTCTTTGCTGAGATAATATTTTCAGTGTGATTGAAAAATTGGTTTGTATTTGGTAAATGTTATTTGCAGCTGCAGTCATTGCAGATTTGTCCTGATTCCTTTTAACTTGCATGTATATGTAGAAGTACCCTGCTCCCATGAGACACCAATGCCCTGTTTCAGGAGTCACCAGAGATATTTTTTTCTACTGGGATATCCCCAGTTTTGTGAGAGTATGTGGTTACTTCACATTATTCCAGCTCTTCTTTCAAAAGGGTTGCATTGCTTGTTGGAAAAGGGGCCTATGAACTGTCTTCAGCATATTAAATTTGGTTGTGACTAGTCTGTAAGTGGCTTGTGCTAGTGGACACAAAGGCAGCAGCCTGTAACAGATGTTGTATGGCCATTTTGACAACACATTCGGTAGTAAAGCCTGATCCTTCACAGGTCCTCTGGAAGAAACTATGCCCCTGTGTAACTCCTTCTGAGCTGAGCACATCATCAACCTTTAACACAGACAAAGATAAACAGTAACTTTTGTAATTATTGAAGACAGTCAGTATTGGCAAATCTTCTTTTTAAGTAAGTCTTAACAGGAATAATTTACACTAAGATGAATGAGTTTTCTATTCATACTAATGGCACTAGGGTTATCTCCCTGTTGGATTAGATGACCCACAGAGGTCCCTTCCAACACCTAACATTCTGGGATTCTGTGATTCTGTGATCAACAATTGCCTATTATGCATATACATACAAAGAATTCACACTGTCAAGACGAATAAATATCAAAAATCTATTGGTCTTAGCTGAAGAGCAGTATGAACTAGTCACACATGGAGAAAAGTTATTTCTGAATCTGTTCATCTGACTTGGACGTTTTTTCTGAGTGAGCTGAATTCTTTACCTTAGAATAAATGGTAGACTGCTGGGAGATTTTCTAAATGAGCCCTGGAAATCCTTGTTAACAGACTGAAAGTTACTTGTTCCTGTGACTTGTCCTTCCCAACAGGAACTGCCATCCCCAGGTCTGAGGAACCAAAGTATGCAATGCTTAAAGCCATCTTTATTGTGATTTCAATAAAAAATCTCTGATGCCTCAGAGGTTCAAGGAGTCGCTTCTTTGCATTTACTTCATTCTGTGCACAGTAACCTGCAGCACAGGAGTGGAACAGACAGATAGGGAGGTGGAAAAAACACAGAGAATCACAGAAGCTAACTTCTGCTTTACCTACACCAGGAAAAGTCACAAGTCCATTTACGTGTTCCTTGCAAACATTTGTTGGGACGCCACATTGGATCATGCTCAGTGTCCTTGTGCAACTGTGGCTCTTTTCTTTTAGCGATAACAAGCCTGTGGCATGAACTTCTTAATTCTTTCCTCTCAGGCTTTGAGACACATTTGTCTATGCTAGTTTTTATGTAGCAAGAGTGACTGTATTGCTTATCCTTGAACTCGTTCCCTGTCTTGAGTACTGGGGTTTTTCTTGCTCTTTCTTGGTTCTGTTTTCTTCTTCTGCAATGGTTCTCTGTATTTAATTCTAGTTATGCTAATTACCTGTGTGTGAAGTGGATACTGAATCTGTCATCAGTGCAGAACTCTTCCAAGGAAGTCTTGGGTTTTTAAGATTTCTATCAAAGTTCACAGTGCAATCATGCCTTTTGTGGAAGATAATCTTCTCCCCAGGATGCTATGCAAGGTTTTGAACACAAAGTCCCTTGCTGTTCCTCCCTTTCTCAGCCTAAGTTTACCTTTCTATATCCCACTGTATTCTCATCAGATGATTTTGACAGGTCTTCAGAGCCACAAGATGGCTTCACTGTCACAGCAAGATGAGGCTGACAAGAATTCCTATTTTGCCTGCTTTTTCAGGAGCATGGCCTTCTGAAGCATCTCGCCAACATATACGCAGAGCACGTCCTGTACTTTCCCTTAGCCACTGGTGACTCTTCAACATCACTGCCCATGAGCTTGCACACATCCACCACTAGCTGAATAATTCAATGGCTACTGAGGGATATATTGGAAAAATTCAATTAGTCTTCTAAAAAGTGTATATTAATGAAGTGTGTCTATTTATGAAACTGCTTTAATAGGCAGCAGGAGAGTTGTTGAGAATTCTGCCAAGGGCAACAGGTGCAATTTATACTGCTAACGGAGGATATTGCTCACAACTAGAAGAATAAATTGGATATCACCAATGCACTGAAAGGTTCTCTTGAAATAGGGATGGGGAATAGAAGAAAAATTAATATCTCAATAGCATTTAAGAATCCATCAAAGAGTTTGAGGCTTTTCATTAAAGACTGTAATCAAAGCTGGATCCCGTTGTGCTCTCACCCTAGCTTAATAGTTGGAAATGCTTCTCTGATCTCAGTGGCATTGCTAAGAAGCGACTGAGGTTCAGCTCAGTATCCATCAGAGGCAGATACTTTTTAGTCTCATCTACTTCAGAGAAAAGTGGACTGAAGAGAAAAACCCATTTATTTACCAAGATTGATGAGAATAGGCTAGAGAAATGAAAGCAATATTCCCTCCTGTGTTCATCTATGTTGCACAACCGCATGGATTAACCCCACCATCTCCAGAAGCAGTCCTCTCGACATCACGGATATGAGCCATTGCAGTGGCAGGGTGCGGGGGAATTTGCAATCTATGTGGTTGCCCGTTTGCCCCGTGCTGCTGTACGACCTCCATTAAGGGGCACCACAGTGCTGATGAGGGCTTCTGTTAGATGACAAGGGTCTTGACACATATGCTCTTTACGCTTGGGTATGTACTACTGGGTCAAGTCAGTAGCCACTGGCTGGGCTTCCTCAGCAAAGCCATCCTCTCTCTGAAAATCTTGGTTTCTCCCTCAGTTTGGGAGGCTGCTCCCTCAGGAGACACACAGCCCTCATAAACAGCACCCTGCTCTCAAAACCATGAGCCTGGGTGCCTTGTCTCTGCTTGGCCGTGCCTCTTGCAGGTAGTAGGTATGTTCTGGGTGGTCCCACCATTTCTGCCCCTCCAGGCCTGCATGCACCCCTGCACCTTGTGCATGGGGGTGAAAATGCTCCTGCTGTCACAGCTTGCTGCTGTGGGCCTGCCACAGCTCTGCACCCCAGGGTGACCCGGCTGCCATGTTTTGCACCCATCCTAACTCCTAGACATCCTTTCTGAGGACGTGCTTCTGGTTGTTTCTGGTTTATAACATTTGGACCTGGTTTTCTACTGGTTGAAGACAGGGTCAGGAGCCGGTCCTGGGATGAGACATTTCAATCAGTGCCTTGAGTCACATTATCCTTAGTTTTTCAAAGAAAGTGGCACAGATGACCCAAACTCAGTCAAAGTGACTGTGAAGGATTTGGCATCTTTAACACTAAAGACTGAGATGTCTCTTGACATTGGGGATGCTCCTATAAGATGAATGAGTCTTTACAGAATTAGGATAGATGTACTGCCCTTTCAAACATTGGCCAAAGTTGAAGTTCAAATTTTTTAAAAGTTTTTTAACTGCTTGGCACAGGCTAGCCTTGTGTAAGAGAAGAGTATTCAAAGGAAAAGAAGATGCACCCCATGCTAGGGAGAGATAAGACAAAGTCACCTCCTTGTCTGAAACTCACTGGGAGTTTTGTAATATTCCAGAAGGAGCAGAACCGAGTCCTTAATAAAAAACCTCAGCACCCCAACCTCTGAAAAAAACCCAACCATTAGAAATGTCTCACAACAACATTAGAGCCCACACAATTTTCAAATGTTTAAATTTCTGCAAAATACAGCATGTTCCTAGTGAGGGCTCCTCTACACAATCAACTATTTTTGTCTGAGAAAATGTCACCTCTGTATGTGGGAAGGTAAGTTGGAAACATTTACAAGGGCAGTTCTGTCAAAGAGCCTCTCACATGCTGAGCCTTCACGTGCCAGCTTTAACTTACTGACTCGTCAGAAATTAAAGTGTGAAGTGAATGGAGACAAATGAGTTAATTCCAAGTCTCTCATACAAAATAGATGCAGTGTGTTTGTAGAGTAATAAACACGTTGCTTTTCCATTTAAGTCAGCAGTGTGTGGATTTTTTTCTTGCTCTGCATGTGCTGTTTACTGACTGGTTTTAATCATGTCTCCATAGAGGAGAGCAATATGCTTGCTATCCATAGCCACTGAGCTCAGGCTTAGCCCAGTCTCCTCCAGGACTTTTCCCTGCCTGTCTGATGCAGCAGCAAGGACAGCCATTTTAGACATATAAAATAAAGATGCAAGAGGGCAAAAAAAGGCAGTTATCTAAGATGGTTTTCTCCCTTTATACAGATTTTCTGATCCTCGTGTGTAGGGACCCCTGCCACTTCAAGTGAAGGGTGGGAAAAGGAGTGAAACCTCCAGATCACAGACCTGGCCTAAGCTGTTGTGGAACTGTAGCTAACTCATGGATAAGGTCCCCGTGCTTCTTTACCACTTCTTTATTCAACTCTGATATGAAAACCAATTGTTTCTCAGTTCTGCTTTGAAAACAAGAAGCAGGCCTTTCAGTTTCTATAAATAAAAACACGTCCTGCTTACAGTAAGACGTCATACTCCAGGGTTTAATCCAAAAGGAAGGGTGGCTTTTTCAAGGTTTGAAAGATTAAAGAAATATTTTCACGGGTCTTATCACATAGTGGTTACTATTGAAGCAGGAATCTTGTAACAACCAGTGGCCCTAGAAGAACAGATTGTCATGGAAAGGTTGAGTGGTCCTATACAAGAAAATAACTTGTGATGGAGACTGTAAACTCATTTGGCACACACTGTTCCTTATTCCATATTTGCATATTTGCACAAGGCTTTACCAATGAAACCTAATTCTCTGTGGCCACATAGGTAATACCACAATACTACACTGAGCAGCTGAAGAGGCAAAGCGGGAAGGTTTTCTGCAGAAACCAGGCAGATGGCTCCAGGGCCCTGTCTACATTTCTTTGGACTGTCACTGAAAGGAAAGTGTCTTTACATGATTCACCAAAAGATTTTCTAGCTGAGAACTTCAAGTGGGTCTAACATCCCTGCAGAAAAACTTGATAGCTTGAACGCACCATTCAAATTTTACCCACAGAAGTGAAAGCTTTGAGATTCTCCTCTTGAGAGGAACTTCAGGCGATGCCTGGTTGGCAGCCCTCTAAAAGTTAACCTTAGAAGCCGTAGAATCTCCAGTTCTACAAGCAGTACATCCGTAAAGCTTCTCTGTTATTCACTGCTGTACTACTGCAGCTGAATTCCAAAGCAGCTCTGTAACTGGTGCAAAATCTCACTAATGAAGTGCTAAATCAAGACCAGCAAGTGGAAGGATTCAATTCTTTTTAGTTCAAAGCTTTTGCAATTAGGGATAATTATGATCCAACATTTGTACTGCTTCTGTTTCAGTTGTCCTGCAGATGATATTTCGGTTTTGCACACATAATACTGTTTAGTTTCAGTAAATATTTCAGTAATAGCGTAAGTGCTCTATTCTCATGTAGTAAAAATCTGTTGCAACATTTATTTACTAATAGCTCTGAACTGTTCAGACATGGCCAAAAAAAAAAAAAAAAGGCCCAGTCTGGAAACGCATGAATGGGTTTGCAGGAGCACTGTTTGCTTTTTCCCTGTAAGCTTCTATTGCTGCAGGGAAATTTGATTTATGAAGCCTTGAATCCACGTCTACTTCAAACCCTGGCCTGTTGCTTAAATTAGCAACAAGGCATCGGCTGTGGATTGGCTGCCCTGGAGCAGCACAGTGGTTGGGCTCACTCTCACTTTCCCTTGTGTAAGGTCACTTTCTTCACAAGCTTGAACGTGTGATGTGTTGCATACAAATGGGCAGGCAAAGGCAAAAGGCTGTCGTGAAAACTGTCTGGCTTTCTGGTACTCGTCAACAATATTCAGCCTGTTGCAACTGAAATGATGCTGCCTTACTGCTCTAGTTTTATACCTTAAATCTGCCTTTAACCCTACTGTGTTTCTTGTTTGTGCTTCCTGTGCTTCTTGTTTGCATTGTGCTTCCTGTGCTTCTTGTTCCCGTTACTGTTTTATAAGACCTTTATCCAAGAGGCTTTATGTTGCAGATGCTTTGGAGCAGAGACAGACCATCTGAGCTCCATACTGCGCAGTTCAATAGACCAAAAGGAAGGTGGTATGACAGCCGGTGTCAGTATCGTTTCATTAAACACACGTAGCGAGATGCAAGGGACTCCTAGGTCTTACAACTTCACACGCTGAGTGGCTAGAAGATGGAGGTGTATTAAGGAAAAAACGAGTAATGAAAGGCCTAAAGTGTTCAGCATCTAAACTTTAGCTTTATTACTTCCAGGGCAACTCTCTGTGCTTTCAGAACATCAAGTATAGTTCCTTCCTGTTTTTACCTTCTAGTCCCTTAAGAGTGTATTCTTTCTAACCCATATCAGTTTAGTTCTGGAGTAGCTGCAGTCACTCCTAGGAATCAAATGGAAGATATGGTCCATTGTAAAAATTTGCATTTATCAGGAGACAGATAACAGAGATAAAGCAATTTTTAATGACCTCTTCCAGCAAGTGCAGAGCTTACATTTCTTTAAAAGTTGCTGACCGCTTTGATTGGATTAACATTTTAGTTACTGACTTCAAGAGGTGGCCTGTTTGACTCTGCACCGTGTACCTTTCTGGACCTACATATTGTTCACATGGATGAAAGCTGTATGGAGCTCCATAAGCAAAGCACAGGCATTCTACAGCCATGGGGCAGTCCTTCTGTCAAGCATCAGGCTTGTTCAAGCAAAGAAAAAGTCTGAAGAATCCATTATAATGAAATCTTTCACAGAATCTAAATATAGACATTTCTGTCAGTTCCCTCATTAATAAACGGCAAAGAAGAAAACACAGCTGCTGTCTACATGGGAGTCAAATCAAATCACCTAAACTTTGTTTAGTATTGGTTTCTGCTATGTCTTTTTCCATCGTTGACCTTTTCTACTCCAAGAGAGATCTTTATAAGGAATAGGCAGGGATGGGGGGGGGGG
>Ga0065711_1036319_pt1 | contig 21138 bp, 14 predicted proteins | sample Hoacrofraction12_FD_59098 | JGI IMG/M metagenome (GOLD analysis project Ga0065711, IMG submission 59098) | Hoatzin crop microbial communities from Cojedes, Venezuela - Epithelial fraction 12 v2 (version 2) | ecosystem: Host-associated > Birds > Digestive system > Esophagus > Crop | place...
GGGGGGGGGCGCTAAAAACAGAAAATAAAAGCAGGAGAGACACATGGAGAGTCTGAGGGAAGCAGAGAAAAACAACATTCTGAATAAAGAAGAGAGACATTTTAATGCGTCTGCAACTCACAGTTGTGGTGGTAGTAATCTCCTCCGTTACAACCTTCAGCGTATCGACCACTGAGATGTATCCCAGACGCCTTGCAATAGCTAAGGCAGTGTTACCATTCTGAAGAGAAAAGAGAGAAGGGAGAGAGTGAGCGGAATGAGAGGGAGGATTACGATGCGAACCAATGAGATCACTCTCAACACTGCATGAGCCAGCATTTCCATCCAAAACAAGGCGCAGCCTAGGAAAATCACTGTCTTTTTACTGTTACATCTGACTCTGTCTTTGTAACTTCTTCAAGACTATAGCCCTGATTACCATGGTAACACAACACACTTACATCTGCCTGCTATTCTAAATAAAATAGCCCTGTATGGTTTAACCCTTCAGTGCTCAAATTTCACTATACAGAATGTGTCTTGTCTGCAGAAGTTCATGTTTCATTTTGCACACAGGTCTACATTAGAAATACTCTTCTTTTAGAAGTATTTTTAAATGTTACAGATTTAGTTCCAGTTCAAGCTGCTAAATCTTTATAAGGTACAATTCCCTCTTTAGGGAATACAAGATTGAAGCTGTATTGTCCAGATACACTCCTGTTCCTCCTTACAACAAAAATGTATGTCCAATACAAGTACACAAAAGCTAATGATTTAACAAACACAAAAACAACATATGTAAGGCTTGGGGGTAGGGAATTAATTTCCCTTTAAATAAATTTATTTGCAGTTTAAATACCCATGATAAATAGAAGCGCCATTCATCAAACGGACATTAAGATGATAATTTAGTAAGTGTTTAGGCGTATTTATCTCCATTTCATCAATTTGAACGGTCCCCATGTCACTCGACTTGGGGAGGAAGGGACGTCTTCCATAATTCTTTGTAAAGAGAATTCTTTTATGTTATTTTGCACTGAACCAAAAGACATCATGCTGGCCTGCTGGGGGAATTGTGGAAAGCCACCGGAATGGCTCTTTGCACTGGAATGATTTCTCTTGTGACACCACTGCACTGCATGCAGGATATTAGCCTGCGGGCATCTGTCTACTTTATTATTGGGTTTAGTTATCTATAAGTTCTTCTGTATTAGTCTAGCTCAGCAACCCTGAAGCAACACAGGGTTTGCAGATTAGCAGCACAAAATTAATAGAGCAGCACCTTCACAGCACGAATAGTTTGACTGTTACTGTCACTTGCACATTAACTGTTCATACCCCACTCCCGTATCCCCCTGCAAGATGTCTCAAGTTGAAATTCTCTCTTATCTCCAGCTAGAGATTGCAATGTGTGGACACGAACAGAGCTAGTACCTGAGAAAGCATGCAAGCTGTGCAGTAAAGACACAGCCTTCAGACCCTGCTTGGATTTGCGTTAGTTTCAGGCATGACAGTCCCAACATAAGGACTGCAAGCAAGTAAAGAGACCTGCGGTTGAATATGCCCAATAGAACCTACAACCCCAGAAGCTGACTACGATGGTCTCTTCCTTGATGAGCTGGTGCATAAACTGGTCTTTTGGATAACTTCACAGAAGATTATTCAATGTGATTATTCCAGGACCAAACAGAGCACACCAGTGCTGATTTAAGCATGCACAATCTATGTACATAGAAACCTGATCCACTCTGGGGAATGGCATGAGTTTTGGACATTCTGGCTGCATTTTAAAGATTACCCAATTAGAGATGACTAATAACAACATCAAAATGAAATAGAACAGTTGCATTCCTGGCTGACTGTGGAGAAGGAGCTGTGCCAGAGGTTACTGATGGTGTTTGAGGAGGCATTAACATCAGTGAACTCAGTAAGAACCTGAAACAGATCCAGCAGATGGAGGGACAGAAATTTACATGCAAATCTTCAAAAAAGCCCAGGGTCTGATTTTCCCTTAATTTTTATGGAAAAATCCTTATCGAGATATCAATTTACAGACAGAAGTATTGAAGCAGAGGGCAACTGAACAAGCACAGCACAGCTAGCTGTGGCCAGCCTGACCCTGCAGCTCAGAAATCAGTTTTCCCACCTCACATTTAGTTTAGTGCACAGAGAGTTAGATCTGATCTGAACTACCTGAAGAGGATAAGGAAAAGTAGGGGAAGTTACATGTACACATCTGGCAACCAGGTGTACGGGGGATACTCTCACCAAAACAAAGGCTTGCTCTCTAGTCCTAAGAAAGGAAAGAAAAGAACCGTCCAGGGAAACAAGTTCCTGCTGGCACTTCACAGACTTACAGTGGTGATGGCGTTGGGCTTGGCCCCATGTTGAAGAAGAACATTAATGATGTGAGTGTGGCCTTGTTGAGCAGCTTGGTGAAGAGGGGTGTACCCATTCTGTTGTCCACGGCAGTTATGATAAAAGCAAACAAACAAAGAACAACAACCACCAGTAACTAGATTAGACACTTCGCTTCCTTCTGCTCCTTTTGAGACATTTAAAATAAAAATTATGCCCTCAATTGACCCAAAGATAAGAAATCTTCAGTAACAATAATACTGCTTCCCCAGATTGATGAAAAGATAAAGAAAGATACTATTTTTATAAAAAGATCATCTTTCATCTCACAATATAAGCAAACTCTGGAAAGACAGATAATTCCTCATTTCCTAAATCAGAGGGAGGAACAATGAGGAACAGTAAAGTTAAGGTGGCATGCTAAGGACATAGAATCACAGCTGAGGCAGAGAACATTTTTATTCCTCTCACATCTTAGTTTTCTACAGAAGCCCCAAGATTTGACTCCAAAATAGATTATTTGCTTTTGAAAAGGCTAACAACGTACACCTATTAGAAATGTCTATCAATTTTGGCTTTACATTGCCTTCAAAAGGCTTGACCAAGCTGTAATTATGCTTGAAAACACGAACACAATGTCTGCATCAATAAACATGCTTAACTCCATATCCTTATCTGCTCCATTGATTCATTCTCATGTTACACAATACAGAAACATAACCAACACGTACTTCAGCTAGTTGATCTGAGATGTTGTTGTGTAAGTCCAGTCAGGAAATTCATTTACAAAATTATTTGCAATTGGCTTTGAAAGCAAGCAGAGAATAAACTGGAAGAAAACACCAAGTTGATCTCACTGCACACTTATGTAGAGCCTGGGGACAGGCTCTGAACGACACACTCTGAGAGTTATCTCTTTTGCAAATGAACAGAAGCAAGTAATGCTTTGTACTATTAATTAAATAGTGATAGATCAGAACTGTTACAGTTCTTTTATCTACAGTATGTGTGCATGGACTACTAAGAAATCAAAAGAGGATTTTACTGTAGGTTGTAGCGCAAAGTAAATTCACCATCTTCACTTAAATATTAGTGCAGTCCTTCAAAAACAGAAATCAGCCATATTATTTTTCACTGGAGATGGCACAAAGCAACACGCAGGCTTTCCCTAGTTAAAGACCGACCTGCAACAGAGGTTATTTGTTCTTTAACATGCCTATTCCGAATCCAGCCAGGATGGATTTGCTCTTTAAACCGAGTCCACAGTACCAGTTGACAGATTGCCAGCATTTTGATTGGTCCCTTGGTGTGAGATTTTGGAGAACCACTGCCCCATACTCTCCTACAAACTTGCTGACTTTAATGAAATTACTCTAAATAAGTGAAATACCGGTGGAAATGGCATCAGAATCTGGCCCAGTGGCCTCTTAGACATAGAGTGAGACCTAACACTCAAGATGCAAGTATGTCTGTCCCTTTAGCTAGCCTCCAAATACCTCAGCTGACTGTCTTGGCAGTTACCATTTGGATCCTGCTAGTGTCTGCTTTATTAATTCGCATCAGCTGTTTTTCTAGTAGCATTGCCTGTTCTTTTGGAATCCCTGTTTTTTTCCCATTGATTTGGGTGATCTCACAAGGGATGGGCCAGCATCTTTTATTTATTTACTTTGCTGTTTCTTACCACATCGAGCTGTGACCACTGTGATGAAATAGTGCTACTTTGAGCAAGTAGCATCCCATACGTTGCAGCTGGGAACTGAGGAGCTGGTCAGAAGGACCAGCAGACCACAAGCCTGTGATTTTGATTGGATTATACAAGTACTAAGTGCGTCACTAGAAATATCAATGGACTTCTTCATGTTGATCCCAAGACATCCAATCTGAAGCTAGTAGCTAGCTACTGCCTGAAGCCAGCTTTAACCAAGCTGAAGCCCTGCAGCTCCTGAGATATCCTTCTCTTTCTGATAAGGGTGATGTGAAGATATCTGGGATGCAACACTCTTGCTGTCCCCAGAACATATCCTTGTATACTCTAGAGATACACTATTCTTGCTACAAAATGCATCACATTCAGCTGCTGTGCCCACCAGTTTATACTAGAAGAAACTGGTGAAGTCAGACTTTGGCTATAGGCAGTCAGGTTCATTTCAGTGTAACTGGTCAGTAACAGTGTCCCACATCCCCCTCAAAAAAATCCCCAAACGTATCTTCAGTAAACTGCATTCCCTCATCACAGCTGCTTCCTCTCCCAAAGACATACCACCCACGCTTTGATCAGAAGTAATTCTTCCCACTCTTCTCCCAGCAGACTGGAGAGAACCTGGCATCACCCTCAAAGTGTCTGAATAGTTACTTACCAGTTTGGCAGCACATCAGTATTACACTGGTGTAAACTATGTGTAAACGAGACCAGACACAAGCTCGCATTTGTTAGTTTGCAAGTAAAAAGAAAACAATGAGATTGATTCTCTGTCTCCTTCTTCCATACGCCCAAATAGTAATCTGAATTTTCCTTTGTGAACACTACACAATGAGATGTAGCAGAGAGAAGGCATTCCACTACAGCCATGAATCACTGTATGTTGACAGCTACCATGCAATAATTATAGTTTCCTAATGAACAGGCACCTATGGTATGCATTCGTAGTGCTTGGTTACCAGGTTCACAATAAAGAGCAAAAGCGCACAATGAAAAATTCTTTACCTTTGTTTTAGCATTGACATTTGCTCCCTGCTTGAGAAGAAAATTCACCATTTTGATGTTTCCATAGTGGCACGCCACAATTAAAGGTGTATAACCAAGCTACAATAAGAGAATAAAGAAGTAAAACTGCAAGCTCAGTGGAACATTCCTTTTACAGTTGTAGCATCCTTTGGCACACTAGAGACAGTAGCTACACCATGATTTACCTTTGTCTGAGCATCTTGGTTCGCACCATGTTTTGTGAGTATTTCAGCTACATTCACTTTATCTTCTTGTGCTGCAAGGTGTAAGGATGTCAGTCCAGTCTGGAGATGGAATACACAAAATAAATAAAGATAAAAATAAGAATAAAACCTACTTTACATGAGGAAAGAAATCTAGACTTTCTCACTTTCTCATCTTTAAAACATGAAGAAGTCCTAATTATAGCTTCTAAGTATGGGTGGGTTTTTTTTAAACAAAGTAGAGTTGATGTTTCTCCTGTTCCGGCTCACAAACAGCTCCAAAGCAATTACATCACCATAACCACAGAGTGAAACTTTCAGGCATCAATGATCGCACTCGGATTTTATACAATAATGTCACTTGAGAAGCTGAGAAGCCCATCAATAAATTAGGAAAGCACATTCACTGTGCTTCCCACTCCTCAGACAGGAAAGGGAACCTTGACAACTGCAGGCATGAGTTAGAATGAAGAGAATAACTTCCAGAAATAGATCCCCTTCAAAGATGCCAAGGACATGGATGCAGCCTTTAACTAAAAGCTCACTGTGTTCATGCACACAGTACTTGCTGTAAGCAAGGCAGGGGACAAGTTTTGTAAGAGAAATGAATACCACCTTGTTTCTCACTGATTAGGTAGCATAATACATTAATACCAGACTATAAGAGACTTGAGCTTTCTATTTTGACTTGGGTGAACAAAAGCTGCAGGCTTCTGACAGTGAATAAATAAGATTTACATATATGCCTGGATAAATCTGGTGACCTATGAAGATCTAGAGTAATGTGCTTTTTTTTAGGAACTCATTTTCTGTGAAAAAACTGTCATGTACAATCACAAAAAAAAAAAAAAATTGAATTTTCTCACTCACTAGTCTGCTAATAATGTTGTTTTGTTATTTGCCAGACACTGCCAATTTCTTTCACTTGGAAAGAAGGCTGAGGGGTAAATATATGAGGAACAGCAGCTTTGCTGGCAAGAGCACTGAACTGTTCTAGACTGTAACTCTCAGGTTTCTCATACATGTTGTTAAATCTACTCACAGACCCACAAACTCCAGAATTTTACATTCCTCTTCCTTTGCATCTAATGTAAAACTTCGGTAGCATATGCAAAACACCTGAGAGACGACAAGGTTGCAGCACAACAAAAATGCTGCAGCCCTGCCTTCGTGAACGCTCAGAAGCAATTTTGTCTTGGTCTGTCTTTCCTCCTGTAACCTTTCTACCAGAGCCAGGTGTTACATCATTTTTCTGCAGTCACAGCAAACAGCTGCAGCTCCTTCTGTGCACTAACCCAGTACAGATATTAATTACATGACATAAGTTAACTGGTCAATCTATCTGCCAGTCCTAGATATCCTCTTCTCACTTTTACTGTTCACACACTTCTTGTCACTTCTGCAGACTCACAAATATATATACAAGGAAGTGAAGCTGAGAATTCCTGACAATGTGACATTACTCCTACACTACACTTTGAGTCTTACTGAATATTCCCACCCACAGTACTTTGTCTCTGGCTGTGAGTTACCTTTGTTGCCACATGGATATTAGATCCTTTCTCCAAAAGCAAGGTCACCATGTCAGTGTGACCTTCTTGGGAGGCCAAATGAAGTGGAGTGACTCCCTGCTTGGTCAAAATGTTGGTCTCTGCCCCATAGTTCAACAGAGTGGTAGCTATCTGCATCTGATTCTTCTTGGCGGCAATGTGCAGAGGAGTGTATCCGTTCTAACACCAGTCAGGAAACGAAATGAGAATAAAGTTAACACAACAGCCATATAAGCCTAACTAGTCTGACACCATAAGACAGTATTATTTTATGTTACCCCTTATTACTAGAGATGAGAGTTCATTAAATTTTCAAGGCCAGACATGTCTGGCACAACATGCTGTTGTGTTGGCTTGGCGTCTTGTTATTTTCGCCATCTAAACTAGAACAAAGCCAGCCCTCGCTGGGGTGGGCAGGACTTTTCAGCTGGTACCTTCAAATTATCCTGATTTTGACACCTACATTTTGAACCAGCTATGTTGTAAATATTCACTTTTGATTGATGAGTGACATTCTCTGCGGTGAGTGATGGGTGCACACTCTTCATTGTATTATGCTTTTTCGGCAGGTGTGGGTAGAGGTGTGTTTGCATATGGAATTTTGATACGTGTGTCAGTCATGGCACTGGTTGGAAACAGAAATAGGGAGGAACATTTTTCTGATCAAATTAACCATTTAAGCAAAGCAGAATGGCATTAATGGTACTTTCTGGCAATAAGACAACTTCCCACCTTTAATTGCTTTACAACGCACTGCAGGGTAAAATTCTGCGTTACAGCAGACTGTCCCTTTGGAGGTGTTCATTTGGTTGATCTGCAGTTTTTTTAAAAGGGAGCTTTAACAAACTATCCTATTGCAACTGTAGCTGCTCTCCACACACCGGATTGGAAACAACAGCTCTGATACAACCACTTAACAGACTGGCCACGTTTTTTGGCAGCGTGTACAACAGCAGCCTCACACAAGGCAGAACATTCTGACATCAGCACCAATTTGCTTGTTATTTTCCCCCTTTAGTAGTCTTGGCCTAACACAGTGACATCATGACATTGTTCCCAACCCCGGAATGAATTCTCTGGTCAGAGCATACACATAATTTCTAGTATTACACAGCACTAAAGTGACTTCCAGCTACGACTAAAGCTCACAAGCATAAAAATGGGCTGAGAGAGACACATACACAAACACATACCTATCTCTTCTTTTTCAACGAAGGTCTGAGAGAGCCTTACACTAATTTAAGTAGGGGGTCATCCAGCCAGGCCAACTTCCTGCTATATAGAACCATAGAATGCTTTGGCTTGGAAGGGACCTTTAGAGGTCATCCAGCCCAACCCCCCTGCAGTGAGCAGGGATATCTGCAACTAGATCAGGTTGCTCAGAGCCCCGTCCAACCTGGCCTTGAATGGTTCCAGGGACGGGGCCTCCACCACCTCTCTGGGCAACCCGTGCCGGTGTCTCACCATGGCTCAGTGACTCACCTAGTCACAATGCAACCACCTCCAAGACCCCCACAACCCCGCCAGCCGGCCCGTTCCAGTGTCTGCCCACCCACACCCTGGGGATTATTATATCTCTTTCCATTGAGCGGACGTTCCCCATGCCGCAGCGGGTGTCGGCAGCCCCGAGACGCTGTCCGCCGCTGTCCCCTCGCCTCTCGGGCAGCGTGCCCGTGGCCAGCTGGCGACGGCGGAGGCCGGGCCACCCTCTGGCCAGGTTTCCTCAGGCGTCGGGCAGGAGCTCACCTTGGCGGTCGCATGGGGCGAGGCGCCCTTCTCCAGCAGCAGCAGGGCCACCTTCTGGTTGTCGTAATGGGCTGCCACGTGGAGCGGGGTGAGGCCGTTCTGTAAGGGCGGTTACGGCGTTAGGGCAGCGCTCGTGGCGGGCCGGGTGGCCGCGTTAGGGAGCCATTAGTGTGTGAGGGGAACGGACTGTGCAGGGTGATGGGGACCAAGAGGTGGAGGGCAAAGCCACAGCCAGCCCTTAGCAGGGGAGAAGCAGGGGAAGGGGGTGAAGCCCCGGTTGTTGGTGGTTGCAGGCCTGGTTTCCATCCCCCCAGAGCCCACGCTAAGCAATTCCCATAGCATGAGGGCAAACGGGCCTTGCCGCCATGTTTATCCATTAGGATTTTGACAGTTTGGACAGCTTGATGGAACTGGCGCCTCCGGAGCCACAGACACATATCTGTCCTGCCAGGGACCCAAACCCGACACACTCAGTTTCCACAGCTAGGGCACAAAACCATCACCCCTGGGGGAAGGCGACCCTAGTAAAGCCAAAGCCACCATATGAAAGCAGCTGCAGCCTTCTTTCGCATGCACGTTTCACACAGTTCTTTCCTACGGAGGAATCCAGAATGCTGCTGACATTTTTTCTTTCTTGTTGGTACCTTGCCGGCTGAATCGGGAGAGGCACGACGCTGCAGCAGCAGTTTTGCCACTTCCAGGCTCCCATATTTGGCCGCCACGTGCAAAGGTGTGAATCCCTTCTGAAAAATTCCAGGAGATAAAAAGGAGATGTTTGCGTTAAAGGTCATACTGACATCTCTAAGAACTGTGTATTAAGTGCTTACTCTTCAACCTATATCCTAGCTCACAGAATCAACAGCAGTACACAGAAAGACCATCATCTCTTGAAAGCACTTTGAAAAGCATGAAATACAAGAAAATACTTTCCCTTTTTGTTATTCTTTCATACATACGTGCTTTCAGGCTGGCAGACATTTTATCTGATAGATTCCACTAGCCACATACACTGTGGGTGGGCTATGAAGACACTTGTTCAAATTTCTGCTCCAAATCAGCTGCACTTCTTAGTTTCATGATGACAGCTTTAGAAATATTTCCTGTATCAATTGTTGCCAGTGACAATGAAACACCAAAATCGTCGAGAAAAGCTCCAAACTTCATATTCCTCCTTTAGAGTTTGTTGAAGAATTATTTCTATTTGGCCTCACGTATCCATACAGACACTAAGTTCTGCTGTAGCCTCTGAACTGCAGCTAAAAAAAGTGATGTCTGACTCAGTGGTTTTGGAAACACATTGCGGCAAGACTAAAAATCTTGTCTTTTAAAAAGAGTCTTTTTCTATTTGTTTTAATAATGCTTGCCAGTACAGCACAGGTGTAAGGTCTATGTCTAACTAACATGCTCTTTGCCTGTTCTTTTAATTAAAACAAAAAGTCTTGATAAGGAAAACTCATGGATGCAGGACAGTAGGTGGCAGACTGCACTGCTGCCCTGACAATAATTCTGGGGTGCTACAGTGACCTATTTGCCTGTAATGTTTATCATCATTATCATCTTGTTCCATTAATCCCACCTCATAAAGAGTTTACGTCATGGAATCTCAAACATTTCCAGTTCATGAATGACAGGTTTGTAGAGAGATTATCTATTGGACTACATCTTATCCTAGTCATAATTACAGAATGTTCCTGCAGTACTAAAACACTTGCCATAAAGCAATATCGGAAATTAGGAAAGTATTTAGTGTATTTTTAGACATTTTAATGTGGCTTAACAGCTGGATAAAAGCAGAACAGCAAGCATTTCCAGTAATCCATGGATCATAATTCGAAAATTGCTGGTTTAGTCTTCTAAACCCTGGAAGACACCCCATTGTTCAAAAATATGATATATTAAGTAAACAACATATAAAATATGACATATAATAAAGAAGCAATCCATAAATAATAAATACAATATACAATATTACATAAAATGTTATACATATTAATTAATATTATATTTATTTAAATAGGATAATATTTAAGCTCCAGCTGTAAAATCAGGGGTACTTTGTAAGACCTAAAACAACAGCAAGAACTAAGTGATTCTCACTTAATCACATGCAATAAATTTGGACAAGGTATCTTGGAAAAGAAAATAGGAAAAAAAAGAAATTTGGACAAGATACACTGGCACGTAATTCTATTCACAGCTATCTATTTTTTTTATGTGTTCATCACTCTGCTAGGAATCTACTGGTAAACTTCTCTGGCTAACAAAACAATAATGATTCTGCAGACAATTTCTTCTATTATCCCAGACAAAATGGCCTGTTGTGTCATATGACACCTCATTTATAGAACCACTGAAAATAGATTCAGCCTTAGATGCGACTGGACAGATGCTGACTTCTATATTTTAGGAACATTCCTTTCAGCTAACACAGCCAGAACTATTTTACTATTTAAACAAAAAAGGTATTGAAGAATAAGCAGGCCTGTTCATAGAAAAAGTGTCTTTGTCACCCCCTTTTCTATTTTGAAAATTTTGGCCAAAAAGCCCTACCCATAACACAATGGGAATGAGAGAAATAAGGACTTTGTGTACATTTTAAACCTGTTGGGATCATGTATTTGTCATGATCTGCATTTGGCTCCAGTGGCAGCCGAACTCACAACTTCATACGACAGTAAAATATGTCAAAATTTTACTAACTTCTGATAGATTACTTCAGTCTGTTGGATCGCTGTTGATTAAGTAAGAACAAAACAAAAAACCCAAACCAGCTCAATTTCTCGGGGTGAAAGCACATTCCTCATGGAACAGGCGTGCGCTGGCATGCACTGCCTGTTCTACGGGAATACAGACATAAAGCATTTTGTCTTACTTTGGTGGACATGGAGTGCGAGGCACCTGCCTCTAGGAGAACCGATGCGACATCGACTTGTCCCTCTCTGGCAGAGATGTGCAGTGGAGTGTACCCATTAGTTGTTGCGGCATCAGGGTGGGCCATGTGCTGTAGCAGAAGTTGGACGATCTCCGTTTTACCCAAGCGAGAAGCAATGTGCAGTGGAGTCTGTTCTTCCTACAACTCAAATCGAGTAGATAATTAGCGCAGGTAGAACCACCCTGAGGACAATATTCTGCCTGATCCCAACAGATCCACCTACGCATTTGTCTTGCAAAAATCATAGGCAGTAACAGTACAAAAAAAGGCAGTAATGAAGGGCTTGTAGGCTAATTCTTGAGATAAGCTTCAGGAATGATTTATTAGAACAGAGAGATCTGTGAAGAAAAACATCTTTTTTCCTTTTGACAAGCAGATAGCACACATCACTGTGAGCATCACTTGCTCCCCTTTGTGTTCTTAATTTGTTTTGCAACAGCTGTGCCTTGCTCTACAAACAGTCCCCTTGGTTTCAAAATTTGGCACTAACTGCTATCAGAACCTCTGGTGCTCAGTTTTAGGACATGGCTGTGCACATCCTTGCTCAGACAGAACAGCTATTGCTGGTCTGAGTCAGACACGCTGCACTGAGTCTAGCTGGGATGGAGTTAATTTTCATCCCAGCAGCCCATCTGGTGCTCTGTTTTAGCATTCCAACCAAGGCAGTGTTGATAACACACCAGGGCGTTGGCTATTTCTGAACAGTGCTTACACAGCACCAAAGCTTTCTCTGCTTCTCCCTCTGCCCCCCCCAGGGAATAGGCTGGGGATGGGCGAGTGGTTGGGAGGTGACACAGCCAGGACAGCTGGCCCAGACTGACCCAAGAGATAATCCATACCATATACCATCATGCTCAGCAATAAAACCAGGGGGTGAGTTTTTCCAAAGGAGCCATTGCTTGGAGACTGGCTGGGCATCAGTCTGCTTGTGGGAGGTGGTGAGTAACTGCCCTTGCATCACTTGTAGTGGTAAGGGATTGGTTTTGTGTTGGTTTTTTTTTTTCCTTTTTGCTCCATCTATTAAATTGTCTTTATCTCGACCCAAGAGATTTTCTCGCTTTTGCCCTTCCAGTTCTCTCCCCTACCCTGCTGTGGGGGCAGCAAGTGAACAACTGAGCAGGGCTGAGCTGCCGGCTGGGGTCAGCCCACCACACCTATTCACTTTGGAAGAGCTATGCATAAACAGATTACTGTATTCAGAACTGGTTTTAGGTGTGCTTAATATTGAATCAACAGATCAAATAAAAATGAAATTACTCCTCCCTAGCTCCTCTGCTTCAGCTATGTTTTTGAGTAAGAGAAAGCAAAAAATATAGTACGCAGAGCACCTACCCTGGCTCGGGCATCAACCAGGGCCCCATTTCTCAAGAGGCAGCGAACTACTTCCACCTGCCCAGCACGTGCCGCCATGTGCAACGCAGTTTCTCCACGCTGCAGAAAAGCAAAAGCATTTCAGTGTCCTAAACTTCCACGAAGAAACAGAGCTCTGAGAGTGTAAATTCCACCCACGTCAACTCATGCAGAGACCCGCTTTTCCACCAGCTGGGAATGTGGCTTCAGACCCAGGAACAGGCAGTTCAGCAGGGTGTCTGCATACATGTCGCTGGGCCTGGGTACACTTCGGTTTGCAAACTCGGTGATCCCAGACAAATGTAATCTCACTACAGAGGGACAGAATGAAAATCCTGGCTTACAGAAAATTCTGCCGTATAGACTCCCCTGGTCACATATGTTCCTCAGCTTTCTACATAACAGTGCATCAGCTTGTGTGCCGCACAGGAGATAAGAGTACGTCGAGCCTGTCTCTCTCTAGGGATTGGGAGGCGCACGAGCCTCAAGATGGAAGGGGATATTTTTCCAGATGGTCTCTTCCTGCGCACTGTGTGGAGCTGGCAGCATTAAAAGGCTTTGTAATGGCTGTGCACAGCTGAGCCAGCATATGAAACGTGTAAAATCTGTGCTCAGCAGCATGGCTCTATCTGCAGGCTGTGGAACGAATCTTGTTTCAAGCCGTTTGTAGCCCACAGAATTTGAAGGAGAACATGAAATTTTGGAAAGCTGACTGGAGTGATGTGGAATTTCAGATCAGGATAATGACATACGGATGATACATTCAAAGCATTTACTTTTTGCATAGGTTTGTAAAGGAACACTGAAAGTGAGTATTCCTTGACAATGGCTTTTCATGATTAATTTTGCACTGTCCAACATCCTTTGAGTCACTGTCCTAAAGTGAACCAAAACAGTACCTCTGCAGCTCATTGGTATCTGGTACATCAGGTACTGGGACACTTCCAGGAGCTCTGTATTTATCTGTTGTGTTATAAGAACACAGCAGGACTGATCACTTCTTTGTGATAATTGTTCCTTCTCCTTACTCTAGAGCTGGAGTATATTCTGTTGGAAGGCTTTCAAGTCCACGATTACCCAGTTAAATTGGAATTGCCAAAATGAACACTCTGGTCAAGACCTTTTGCGTCAGAATCAGGAATCATGTTTTCTTGTCCTTCATCTGGATGTAGGAGAAGCAGCAGCCTGAGCTTGCCTACTATTATGAACTTCTAATTAAAGCAAACCCTCTTCACCAGGAGTTGATTGATCTCATCATTTTAAAATTAACAGTGTATTACCAGCTGTGATTAGTAAGTAGGTAACAAACAAAATCCCACAGCCCTAGCTACAAATCTTAATAGAGAATCTCATCTACATGGACTTTATTACCTGAAGAATGAGCTGTTTAAAAGGTAAGATTTACATTTCACACACTCTAAAGATCAAATTTCTATAAAGATCCTTTTGTACTTGAATTAGCAAAGCAATATAGCTTTTGGAAACCGTTAGTAATTCAACAGGGAACTTCAGCTTACCAAGTAAAAGCCAAGACACCTGTGTAGCATAAATTGTAAAGTGTTAAACTTTGGACACAAATGTCTAGTAACACAATACTTCTAATTGCTTCCACAAGAATTTCTTGTTGGCTTTCATATCATCAATAAAGTTTTTATATATAGATTGCTTCTATTAAAAAGTATGAAAGCAGTAAGAGACTTTGTCAAGAAAAGTCTCTTCTAATGACCCAAGCAAACAACTCAGTGTGCTCAACATTTTTACTAGGTTTCATATAAGATTTTTCTAGCTGAGAAAAACTGATGAGTCCAGTGTACATGGATTACTAAATTTTTGTTGCTCTTTCGTTGTTGGGAACATTTAGCTATAACATTACCTACTGGTAAAAAGCTGCTTTCAAACTGCAAGTGGTCCTAAGTTGAATATTTGTTTATATTGACAAATTCGAACAGTAATGTATCTATGAAATACAGCTCAGAAAACTATCATGTTCTTATTATTGTTTTTCTTCTTGGTAACTAGGCTATTGGTATACAAACACTGATTTCTATGGTAAGTCAGGTTCTGCATTTTGTGTTACCTCCCAAAGGTCACATTTTCTAGATTTAAGCACGTTCTTTCGAAAGGCACCAGTTGCTGGAATTTCCTGTATAAGAGGAACATCTTGAGTTTAACATTTTTACTATTTGTTTGTTAGGTTTTAAGCATTTTATACCCTTTCACTGATACAAATGACACAATTTCATGGCAGCCAGTGAAGCTATGCAAGCAGAAATTAGAGCCATTTGGATTTAAATTTCATCTTTTAGAATGGAAACACAGTCTTCCCTGTGACTTGGCTCACAGTCAGTTTTGGATGTATCTGGTGAGCTTTGTCTGTCTCTAAGGGAAACTTTACCTACTCCAGCATTGTTGAAGAATGCATGAAACCACAGATGGCTTATAATGCATATTCAATCACCATTTCCCCCTCTTCACTAAAGGTGCTAGAATGATTTGTCCTAAAATACAATAAAGCCATAAAGTATCATTAAAATGTGACCTTTGGTTGAGCTACATGGTAGGCCAGACCCTTTTTGGAGGAGGTATTGCACAGATGGTTCTAGTCAAAGCCATACTCACAATGTTAGTGACATCGGGAGAGGCTCCGTTCTGCAGCAGAAGGAGGACTATGTTCAAGTGGCCCATAAATGCAGCCACGTGTATTGGTGTGAGGCCCGACTGCGAAACAAAGCAAGAGCAGTTTTACTCCTCTGCATGGGCGTAGGGAAGGGGCTTCTTTGTTTTAAGTAGAACATAAGTGAAAGTGAGGCATGACAGGAGAGAGAAAAAAGGAAGCAAACAGGGAGAGAGAGAAGGAATGTTTCTTCAGCACATGAAACATTTTTCTACCTCTGTTATAGCCTGGATTGAAGCCCCATATTTCACCAGGAGTTCCATGACTTTGATGCGATTTTTCTTGCAGGCAATGTGCAGTGGAGTAAAACCATTCTGTGCAAAAGACAGTCACGTTAGTTAAAAACATGCAGCTACACTTTTCCACACAGCTCCATGCTGGCACACTGGGAGCAGAAGTGTTAGAGTACCAGAAGCAATTGTTCTGTAAGCACAACAGGTTATGAATCACAGACATCTCCCAGTAGTCTGAGGCAGAACAAAGCAGTGCCACTGCTTTCTTCTAATGAACTTGAACTTCCACCTCCAAAAACCAGACATGCCTGTTCTGACTTTCCACTGTACGAGCACACTCAGGTATGTACGTGGTTCCAAAGGTTGCACACATGTAAGGATGACTTAAAGTGGTTCCCAAGATTGCCTACCACAAGGAAGATATAAGAAATGATAGTGATCACTCTCAAATCAGTCAGTGTCTTTCGAAATATGGAAAGCGTATTCTATACCTCTCTAGGAAAAGAACAGAGTACTTCCAGATTCCTCCTTATTTTGTTTCTCTTTTTATAGTATCTTGCAACCTAAGCATCTATGTGTATTTATTTTTATATTTACGCATCATTCTACAGTATACTGTATTCATGTTTGTGTGTGTGTGTGTGTGCACATTCTGTGAGGTATCTTAAATAAATAATCACTACTTCACTCATTGTTTCATCACACTAAGTGTTCACTCTTGAAGTATTTGTGCCCCCCCTCCCTTTATTCCTGCCCTGCTGAGACACAAAGCTTTGTAAGCAAGGTTTCACTCCTCGTCTGCATCAAAATTTAGAGGGGCAGGGTCCGGAATGAAAGGGGGGTGGGGAAGGGAATATCTTAAATCAAGATTGCGACCTAGCATTTTGTATTGTGAGACAATACTTTTAGTGTTATGCTTACTATCAGCACATACTCATTTCTTTGGAAATGCTTATTCAGTATGACTGAGGCCCAAATCAAAGCACGTCTTCCTACTCTAACACGTGCTTTGACTTCAAGCTTTTTTTATGTACTATTCTAGTTAATGCAGGTTAAGTGTGTGCCAAAAGCTAAGCAAACACATTATTACCCATATGTGAATATTTTAGTGAAAAGCACAGATAACATTTTTAGATAATGTTGAAAAATTGCTATATATATTCTAATGAAAAGGATCAGTATTGCTAAACAATCAACTAGCAGTAAACAGAACTTATCAGGGAAATCTTAGCTCATGGGAAGAGGCATGTGACATATTCTACAGTCAGCTTTTGTTAACGGAAAAGTTAATTACTAGTTGATTTGAAGGTGCTTTAAAACATATACAAATTGAAACATCTAAGAACTCATACAGTGCTTGTATGCCCAAATCATTTTGTAAACATTAACAATTTTTCTTTACATCTAGCTGAAAATTAATTATTTGTAAAATTTATTCCATCACAGGACTCTGCTGAATATTATTACTCCTATTAGCCTTCTCTAATTTCTGAAAAAGGAATCAAAACCACTAGATATATTACCTCCCACTCAACGCCTCATTATATTTCATGGGGAGTTTTACTGTTTAGGGAGTTTTACTGTTTCAGAAGTTTCCACATTTTCACTTAATTTTATTGCCTGAGTTGATTTCTACTTCTGTTTAAGTGAGGAATGGTTTGATAGGGGAGAGGAGAAGGCAGAAAAAACAATTCACTAACAAATTATGAGCATCATTTAATACATTAAGTACTATAAACAAGCCAGAGGCGACAAGTCCCTGATGGGAGAGGAAACGAGAGACGAAAAAAAAACAGTCTGGATGGAAGAGAGCAGAGAGGCAGCAGCCTGAGGGTGTTCTCCTTTCATTTCAGTTGTTTATCTGGGAGGGAGGAACAGAAGGTGTATTTATGGTCATGGAAGGAAAGAAGATGTGGGGGCTAGCATATAATATGTGTGTGTGGATAGCTGAGGAAAATACAGCTAAAGATAACCAGAAGACTGGCAAGAAAAACAAAAAATGATGAAAATAGCATCAAAAAAGATCAACCAAGTGAACACGATATCAAGAAAGACAAAACAAGAAAAGCGTAAGAGGAAGCAAGAGGGATTATGGGATTGGCAGGTATAGTGAGGCCAAGAAAAATGAGAGGGCAGAAGAAAATTGTGTCAATAAAAAGTCAGTTCCAAGGAAGTAAGGGAAGTAAGGGATAGGGGGAGCCTTCACAGAAAAACACAGGGTCATACTGAAGGCAAGAAGCTGGGGGAGACATCAGAGTGGCCTGCGGTGGAAGTTCTGTGGAGGCACTGAATACAGCAGGCAATGGCAGACTTCTTGCCATTCGGAAGTATCTCAAGTGTTCACGGTCTCTTTCTTCCCCCGCTGAGTGTAATACATTAGTACTTTAACTTGCATCCAGCTAACAGTCCATGGGGACACTTCCTATTAGAGAAAATTGGAACCTTGTCTGGGATTGGATAGATTTAAGACTCTTCAAAGCTTTGTATGTTCCCAAAGCCAAATGTGATGTTTTTCTCTTGGTTAGGGGATAATGGTCCGATAGCGAGTGAAAGCAATCATACCTGTTTTCCTGTAAGCATCACAACTGTTTTTTGAAAAGGAAGAAAAGTGGCACCTAATAGAGGGGAATGTCATAATTTGATAAATGCAGAAATATTAGCTTCTTAATATATTTTCTCCACGCCAATAAACTTACTGATTCAGCTGAAAGCTTAGATATTATTTGTCTATCATATCACATAGTATGGAAAACCAAAGTATTAATTCAGTAAAATCCCAATGCATGTGTTAACATCAGCTAGAAATGGCTCTGATTTTAGGAACTCTGTAGAGCTTCCAGACCTGATACTACAGCCACTTGCCACAGGACATGGTCCATGACTCAGCCCAATGATAGGAGATACAATCCTGGTAACCTGTTGTTACTGCAGCTATTTAAGGCTGTTGGAGTTTGTTGACAGTTTTCACTTAGCTTTAATGGTAAAAGCTACTCATCTGCCCTAGATAGGTTTGTTGCACTACACAGGTGGGACAGGTTTACCAGGGCACGAGCATTGGGATTTGCTCTCTTGTCCAGAAGGAGTTTGGTGACACGGTAGTGGCCGCAGTGTGCGGCCACATGGAGGGCAGTCAGGTAATCCAGCGTGACGTCATCCACAGGAGCTTTGTGCTGCAGTAGGTGTTTGACGCATTCCACATGGTCCCCCTGGGCCGCCATGTGAAGTGGAGAAAGTCCATTCTGTGGGAAAATAAAACAGAACAGTAACTTCAAGTAACTCCCACTTAGACAGTGGCACGTATTAGAAAGATGCCATCATGAGTTTGCAGAGTACCCCCATCACTGAAACAGAGCTGCACCTGAGTTTTGGACTGGAAGAAAAAACTGAAAAAAGCTATAGCCACCCCTCCCCTTGCAGCAAATACAGGCAACTTCAGAGGCACATCATATAATAAACAAAAATCAGAACTAAGCAAAAGAATCTAAGGGTCTTGCCTCACGATTTAATGAAACATATCTTGACCTTAAAAGACAGTTCTGGGTATGTTCATTGTAACACTGAGACACAGATTGTATGTCAATTAGAGGAAAAGCACCTACTTACCCATCATTGTATCTACTAAGGAACCTATACTCTGGGTGTTTTTTTAAGTGTTCATTGAAAAAAAACCAATCATATTGGCAAACCTGACCCTGAGCTTCTGGGAAATGATACTTTCAACCACCACTATTGTTGGACCCTTTTTTCAAACCATAACACTTGAAGGGCAGTGGAAGCAGGAGTTTTAGAGCCCTGTTTGGCTTTAATAGATGCTTTTGTAAATATTGAAGTCCATGGAAGGTAGACAATTAGGAGGAAAGAGAATTGTCGCTATTAATTTGTATAACAAGTTGTTTTTAGAGAAAAAATAGTTTTAGTATTTACATATTTGTCTGTCTTCAGTTTGGAACCACTTGTTTCAGTTGGAAGTTAGAAGAGGAAGTTGCTTTCAAATCTATGTTCATTTTCCATGCAGTAAGGTACTTAAGCAGCACTGCGTGTGTAAAGACCAGCTATAACATATAGACTTGGACAGGTAACTGACTTGGTGGGGTCAAACTGTTTATTTGTCATCTGGAAGGAGAGAATCATTCACTAGATGATTGTGCTCTGCTCAATCCTCAACACAGTGCAGACATCCAGATGCTGCCACCGCAATGCTGACATTTTGCCTGACTAGCAACACCTGCCTTTGAATGGCAACATCTGGGAATCCTGCCTGAAGTGTGCACAACATATGTGGCAGGGTCTTCTCTTCTGAGCCTCTCCACCTCTTAGTGAAGTGAGGGTGTTGGCACACGAGGTTCACCCAACCACCTTCTCCCACCAAAGGAATCGGCGAAACTATTAGGAATCTTTGCCCTACAGTTCCCATCTCCCTGTGGATCCCTCCTGCATAAACAGATGACCTGGACTACTTGGTGCTATCAAGGATAGGATGCACAGCTTGAGCACATCCTTATTTGACATAGTTGACATGCTCGCAACCCAGTGATAAAACCTCCTGAAGACTATCAAGAGAAAATCTTGAGTCTCCAGTAAGGATAACTATGGGTCAGAACACACAAATTGCCCTTGTTTTGAGCTCTGCTCGAGGGATTGGCGCCCAGTAAACAAAGTAATGGTCTGAAACTGGTATTTAACTTGTTTGTCCCTCCTGATCTTGAGGGGACCTCAAGCATATCACTGCAATACTCTACTGTTTTCCAACTAACAATATCAACTACCTTTGTCAGGCACTCTGAAATTTACTCCTGTGAAGTGCTGCTCAGTGGGGTTTGCTATTATACTACAAGTATCTTTCCCTCATTAGTTTGACCAAAGGGACGACATTTGTAGGAAATGCATTAATCTTCGATGTGTGCTTTTCAGAAATCAGTAAGAACACACTGAAATCATTTTCCAAGTCTGACATAGTCCATGAAAACAATTAGGAGAAGCTGTAAGTCACAGGTCCTAGTTAGCTTATATGAAGAATCAGAAAACAGACACGAGGAATCATCTCTCAGGAGTGACTGACCCAGCTTTCCCATCTCTGTGTCGTATGGTCTTAGGAAGCAACGCAAGTGAAGTGCCTGCAGTAGCACTGCATATCATGTGTTTAGTCTGATACTACAGACAGGGGCAAAGAAGTGTATACCGTTTCATACGTTTGGAAAGGATAGAATCATAGAATGGTAAAGGCTGGAACGGACATTAAAGATCATCTGGTTCCAATCGCCCTGCCATGAGCAAGGACACCTTCCACTAGACCAGGTCGCTCAGAGCTCCATCCAACCTGGCCTTGAACACTTCCAGGGAGGGGGCAGCCACAGCTTCTCTGGGCAACCTGTTCCAGTGTTTCACCAC
>Ga0065711_1036320_pt1 | contig 21138 bp, 27 predicted proteins | sample Hoacrofraction12_FD_59098 | JGI IMG/M metagenome (GOLD analysis project Ga0065711, IMG submission 59098) | Hoatzin crop microbial communities from Cojedes, Venezuela - Epithelial fraction 12 v2 (version 2) | ecosystem: Host-associated > Birds > Digestive system > Esophagus > Crop | place...
AAAAAAAAAAAAAAAAAAAAAAAAAAAAGAAAAAAGCCCACCAAACAACAGCCCCCAGATGAAAAAATAATCCCAAATCTTCTCCCTGGAAACATGAAAATAGATGGGAAAACAAAAGCAGCATTTCTGGAGATTGAGTTCTGACGGCACCAGCAAAAAATCGTCAGCAACAACCCCTCCCGCACAGGTAGGGACGGTACCGGGCTGAACCCCCAGCCTTCATTTATTTCATCCCAACTGTGCTGCAGGCAGGAACCTCTTGGCAGGGACCGGCTGGGTGGAAGAGGCGAGGGGTGCTGCTGGTTGCCTGTAACGTGAGCGGGTGGCTAATCCGTGTGAAAACCTGCTGCCATTTTTGCCCCCTCCTTGTAGCCCCGCGTGCGCTGCTGCCTCTCGCCCCCATGGCTGGCACCGTCATCGTCATCATCGCTCGCTCCCTTTGCGCAATGTGTGGCTCGAGGGACTTTCACGCATCCGGATGCCTGCCTAGGGGTATTGCAAAGTATCTGCTGCTAAGATACTACTGGCGAAACAAGAAACCCTTTGGCAAAAGCCCTCTGTGCTTTTCCTTCCCCTGTATCTGGCCCATTAGCATCTCTTCCTCCTACCGTGGCTTTGTGATCTGCCCCAAAAAGCAGTACACTGGGGTCATTCGGGATGAGCAGGGGCTCTGAGGTTTCCACCAAAGGCCATTTCTCACGAGGACCGTTAAGGCAGCCGTCCCTTTGCGCTTGGAGGGACCCCCAGTGTTGCTGGCTCTGCTCTGCTTGAGAACTGCGGCAATGTGATGTGGCAAAACCTAAAGAGAACGGGCCCAACGCCATGTAACGCCTCGCAGGCCAAAACCAGCCCAACTTGTCCGATGCTCCGCACGTCTGGGAATGCAATGGCCCTGTGCGCTTGTGCTGAGGCAAACCCGGCTGAAACAGAAAACCCACTGTGTGGGTGCGGGGGCACCGACTGCTCGAGGTTCCCTCTGCCGCCCTCCACGATGTTCCGACCACGCGGTGCAAGGCGGCCAGGACCCAGTGCCGGGCCACGGTGTGTCCCCCATGCTGTGCTCACACAACTCCAGTCATGTTGGTGGAGGAGGAGGTGGATCTCGGGAGCTGTTGGGAAGCTGTGATGTGGAAGGATCCTGTGGGAGCATCCTTCCCTTCCTGCCCTTGCTCCCCGTGGACATTCCGCCCACCTCGTGCCTGCTCGGTTGCCACAAATTCCTGCTCCTCTGTGCTCAGCAGCCTTCTGTCCCTCGCTCTTGGTGTTTTTCGCTGGCTGACTGCTGCCTTAGTGCCCTGGGTGAGTTGACAAGGCAACCCAAGGGACACGCCATTGGTATTGTCACTACTGGTTATTTTCAGCGGTGGAATCTGACACCATGGACGTGCACGTCCACTGGCGACCAGTCCACCAGAAAGCACGGATGGGTTACAGGTGTCAACGGATGGGCTCCTTCTTCCAGGCTCTGAAGTTAAGGGACAGATGCCTCTCTCTCTTTTAGCTGTTCTTAGTAATAAAATCCCCTCCTCACCCATTCTAGCCATCACTCGGTGCTCCTGGCATTCCACACTCATATGGCCTTGCTTCCTCCCGTCTCCACCGTGACCCACCCTCCCACCAATTCTGCTTTGTGCCAAAATATCTGTCCCTTGGGCCATCGGCAGCTGCACACCCTCAGCGTGCCAGCAGCCCTGCCACCAACGGAGGGATGCACTTAGAGAGAAGGCCGGCTCCATTTTAGCAGGTGTCGGACACCCCGCGTGCACAAGAGCTGCCGGTGAGGGAGGCACAGTGCTGAGAGTCAGTGATGGGAAAGAAGGAAACTAAATGTTTTTCTACAACACAGCACTTTTCATTGTGAATCCGTGCACGAGGGTGGGTGGGGGAGAGCCTACGAATCCCGTCAGAGGAGATGGTGCGGGGACCAGCGGCAGGGATTGCTGCTCTCCTGCTTCTCGCGTTCATCCCACCTCTGTTTTTCCACTCCCTCTCTTGTTTTTCTCCCTCAGTTAATTTTGTGCTGATTCAGTGCTGCTTGACAGGAGCTCAGGCTGCAGTTTTAGCAGGAGCCACTGGTGCTGGCGGGGAAACACGCTGATCTTTTCTCCTGCTGGTTTTCCCCTTTTCCCTCTCCTCGGATGAACTTGTCCAACAGTACCTACTTACTGGCAACAGAAAACCCGTCTTTCTGGTAACAGCTCACAGCTCCTGTTATCGCCCAGCCTCATGACAGCTGCTGGGACCTGTCAGTACTTCAGCAAAGGCGAGAGATGTTCAGGAGAGGCCTTCAGCGGTGCTGGGCGATTTGGGAATGGGGAGCGGAGCGTGGGCTCTGGCTGCGGTCCCAGGCTGGTGATGGTGCGGAGGTCGGGACCAAGCCCTGGCACTGGGTCTGCACTTGGACACAGGGGATTCACCGCGGCCGAAGGGACTCCTGTCCTTGCCCTGTTCCTTGCCGTGCCTGCCCCCGTGCTGGGACCTGTTCCCACTTTAGGTGACCCTACTACAGAAGGAAGTACCGTCACCTTGATTTCTCCATGGGTGCTTGAGAGTTTCCCCAAAACCCCATGTACTTTTCTCCTTCTGACAATCCTGTACCATGTGCATCCTGGGGGAACCATGGTGGGCGCCGACGCCGTGTCCCACAGGCTCCCTCCCTTCTCCTTCCTGCCTGCGGTTTACAAGAGAGCTGTGCACATCGCCCCATCCGTCATCTCCCAGGCTCTCGGAGGGGCCTGGGGACAGGCAGGGATGTCTGCGTGAGTGGGACAAAGGTTTCGCATCTCCATTCCCAACATCGTGGGAAAGAGGCACCAACCCAAAAAACTTGAGAGCTGCTGGTGCAACCATCACAGAGATGGCCAGCGTGAAACCTGGAGGTGTGGGGATGAAATCCTGCCTGCTCAGATGTACAGCTGGGGTGGCCGAGGCGCTCCAAGAGCTGAGCTGCTGCCCCTCAGCATCCCTGCCTGCCCCTCGGCCAGACCCTGGCTCCTCTCGCAGCAGCTACGGGCCGGGTTGCCAGAGGGGAGCTGCCAGCCAAAAGCAGTTTCTCTTCTCTTCTGCTGTACTGGGGCAGCAACCATGGGACAACAAAAGCTCCTCAGAGCAGCTAGGCAATAGCAGAGCGAGTTTGTCTGGCTTTTTTATTTTATTTATTGGTTATTTTAGATGTGACATCGCCAATGAAGTTGAATACTTTAGTTTAAATCATCTTTTTAACAATCAGAGTGAAGCTCATTTCCCACAGAACTTCCCTTTTGTTCTTTGCTTAAATACTCTTGCTTAAAACACCCTTTGGCTGTTATTAATTACATCCATGGTTTTCTAAACAACTTAATCCATGGAAATCAGAGTTTGGGGGGAAGGCCAGGATCTAGTACCTCTGAGACCAATACTCCTGTCCCTGTTAAACATGATGGATTTGCATTGATTCTTATAGCAGTATGAAAACAAAATGCAAGCTGTACAGCAGAGGATAAAAATACACACCAGCAAAGCCAAGGAACTCCGCTCCCTTCCCCTGCCTCCTGGGAAGGGCTGGGTTGCAAGGCTCACAAACATAGGTGTGGGCAGAAGGGCACAATAATTGTCCTTTGGATTTTAAAAGCACACCTTCACCACTGCATTTGGCCACCATGGAGCCATTAGAAAGGGGCTAAGTTGCTGTTTCTGAGCTCCAGTCACTCTGCTTGGTGTACTTGCTTTCAGTGTACTGAAGAATCCTTCACATCCGATGTGTGAGCAATCAAAAGATCCGACTAGCCCCCAAACAGGGACAAACATTATTTTGCTAAGGATATCTATTTAAAACTGAAGGGAAAGGTGGTTGTTCACCTGTTTGAAAACACTGCTTTTCCAAAACAAATGTGTCAGGTTTCCCCTACCACAGTGTGTGAGGCCGCTCCAATGGTGGTTACTATTTAGTCACTTTTCCAACAAAAATTGCAATTTTGGCTGCTTCAAAGAAGGGAATCTGTACCCAGCTTTTCCAGGACGTGGAAATCAGCACATTGTCCTGCACAGCTGCTGGCACTGTAGTGGGGGGGTCCCCATCTATATATGCTCCAGGCTACAAAGCTGTCACAGCCAGCTTTTTTACGATGTCTATTTTTGAGCAAAGCTGCCTGCTGGGGTTTTCAGCCCTCAGTCACCAGCAGAGGTCAATGAGGTAGCGGCTCCAGCAGGCACATAGCTGGTGCGGATGCTGTTGAAGGGTCTCATGTGGTTTCCCGGTGGTTTTTCGTCTCACGTGGTTTCCCGGTGGCTTTTCTTCATCTGCGTCAGGTGAAGAGAAACTCCAGGCAGGTGCCAGCGCCCACACCCAGGGCTTTCGTGGTACTCACCTATTTCAGCTCATTTGCTTCCTTTTCATGCTCCCTGATCGCAGCTCGGACTGGGCTGAACAGGATGTTGGCTTTGCAGTGTGTGAAAGGAGAAGGTCACCCTGAAGGCTTTTCCCTTGAAATCTCTCAGTGCCTTCTGAGGGAAAACTATGGGAGTGGGTTTGGGGTGCAGTGGCACCCAGCGCTTACAGCACCTATCCCCACAGCACGCTGCGGGCTGCAGCGCTCCTCGGGGGCCAGTGTCGCCAGGTACCGCTGGGGACACTGGTAGCTGATGCGCTCCAAAGCCACCCCACGTTTGGGTGTGGATGAACTTGTCCTCAAGCTCTTTTGTCTTCCTATAAGCATTTGGCCGGCGCAGGCCGTCTGCCTTCCCTGCCAAGCCCGATCCCATTTATCATGCCGTATGGGACCGCTGACAGCAGCTGGATGACATGACAACTGCATTTCCCAGCACTGGAAACAGTGTTTCCCGTTGCCCATCTCTCATTCTTGTAATCCCGAGTGGAGGCTTTTGCTCTGTTTTTCTTTTGTTTTCCTCTTGAGGGACAAATAAACACATTTCTTAATTTCCTGCTTGGAGCAAAGTGGCTGAGCCAGGACCAAAGCCACCTCCGGGCGGCTGCTCGGGGTGAAGTGGGGACTGGGCAGTGCCGCGTGGCTGTGGAGCTTCTCCTCAGTTCCCTCTGCTTCTAAATTCACCTTCCTCCGTGCCTCGGTCAGGACTTTGCACAGTCTGTGGCCATCCCTGCTCTTAGGCTCCTTGTCTTTCGGCAGTTTTTCCTTGGCCTCTTTATCCCGGAATGCTCTGCGTAGCCGCAGCCGCTGCTGGCAGCCAGCCAGACCTGTGAACACCACTTCCAACCAGCTCTCTGGAGTCCTTTTCTCCCTCCAAGCCCTTGTGCATCTTAAGTTTTCCATTAAAGCCTCCTCATCTGCCTGACAGACCATGAGCTTTGCCCAGTCCCCAGCATGGTGCAGGACTGGCACCTCAGGGATGGGGAAGGTGCCGGCTGCTGCGGCCAGAGCCTTGGCCAGTGGGGATGCTTGCTGGCTTTGTAGGCAACCAAAATTCAACCTGTTCCTTTTGGACGAGCCTTAGCCCTGTCGGCTCTTACACACCCTGGCCATGTGCATCACAGTGTGCACCAAGTGCCGGTGCAGGTAATGCCATGAGGGAGCTGCACCATCCACAGGAACTCTCCTCGCTGTCAGTCTTTCAGCTATATGAGGGGACATTGATGGCTGGTGGAGGTAGGGCGTGGTGGCCAAACCACTGCAATCGTGTTTGTTTCCCTCCCCTGGAAGAACTTCAGGCTGAGATGAACGGCTTCATCCCTCAGAGGAATGCAGGCAAGGAGTTGGAGAGAAGTTGTGTTTTTTATAACACTAACTCACAGCGTTTCAGGAAAAAGGGTAAAAGGAGCGCTCAGGTCCCTGACCCCGGGGACTGCAGGCAGCACTGTTTATCCTGCGGTGCACAAGAAATCCCCCAAACAGCCCAGGAAACTTCTTTGGCAAGTACCCGGGAGCTGAGCTCAGCGTCACCCCCCCTTTCCCTGATTTTTCATCTCCCTGTTTGAGATGTCCCAAGCATTCACGTTGTCAAACAGCTCACGACATCCTGCCTCCCGGATTTTGCTGGGTTTATTTTGTATCCGGTGTCCCCTGCTCGAGCGCTTGGTGTCACCCGGCCAGCAGCCGGGCAGGGCCGGGGCAAGGGTGATGCAAGGATGGGAGCAAGTGGGGCCACCCTCACCCGGTGTAATCCTCACTGAAGCCTGTAACGAACCAGTGCAAGGAGCAGATCTGGCAAAAAGGCTTTTCTGTTTGTTCTTTTAAAGATTTGCTTAATTTCATTTCATATTTTTCTAAATTCTACCTGCTCAGGCTGATTCTCCATGGGAGACACAAGAGTGGTGAGCGGGGTGGCTTCTCTTGGTGGCAGAGCTCTGCTGCCAAGCAGGAGAGGCTGGGGGACCATAACACCAGGTAGAAATCCAGTTTATGAAGGAGACACTAGTATTTTTGTCACCAGCCAAACTTGCTCTGTGCAGACCGATGGACGGCAGCACCATCAAGCCTCTGTGGCTTCATTTTCCCCTGTCCCCATCCAGCAGAAACGGACTAGCAAATGCAATTCCCCGAGTGATACTCCTGTAATGAAATGTGCAGGTCTGCAAATGCAAGGCCAGGCTGGGAGGACATGGGACAGGGAGGACAGACTACGACACCCTGGAGGTGCTTCCCTGGCCACAGGTGAGCTCAGGCCTGAAGCAGTGCTTCTCCCCTTCCTAAACGATGAGTGACTGGGACCAGCACTTCCTCGGCTTCGCCTGATGCTCTCCTGCTGAGAGAAGCCAGTAATGGCTGGGGCTGTGAGGACTGAACTTTATTAGGGCCTCTTGGAGAGGTTCCCGCTCAGACAAGGCATGTAGGCAAGGGCTGGCTGAGTCACGGCTGTGGGAGAGGCTGGAGCCAGCAGATAAAAGGTCTGCACTACCAGAAGCTGTCAGAATGAGTGTTAAATTAAGTGTAAGAGAGACATGTTGTGCTTAAGGCTCAATTTACTGTTCCTTTTCACCCTGAAAGCTCGGACTCATAGTTTTACTATGGCCCCTGCTTTTTAACTGAGCTCTGACTATCACTGGCTATTTAGCAGCAATGACTGCCTGGGGTTCAGCCCACATCCCTGTGTGGGCAGCTCTTTCAGGGCTGTGGTTGAAGCAAGCGGTGAACTTCAAAAGGACAACCATATGCAAAACCCTATTTATTTCACCAACTGAGTAAGAAGAACTTGGGCTGCAGGGGTAGCCATCAGCTACGGTGGCGAGGGGAAGCCCAAAAGCCATGTAAGAGGAAGCTGAAGTACAAGCAGAATTGGGGTCTGTGGCTGTGATTTGAGGGAGAGGTTTTCTTAGGGCGTAGCACTGTGGGTGCCGTCCACTTCTGGGAGTTTTTGTGTTTGCGAAGCGAATTTACCAGTGAAATCCTGTGCAATGACTCTTTCCCTATTGCTCTTGGAAAATTTACCTTTCACTGCGTCTTTCTGCCCATTGCTCATCAGTCCACTCGGTGGCACACAGAGGTCTGGGTGGTGTCGATGAACCCATTTCCCCTCAGATCTCCCCTGAATTTTGCTGCAGCTGGTGGCTCACACAACTGCTCCTTCTTTATCACCGGAAGCTTTCAAGGGAACCAGCTTGCTAAGACCTGAATTTCTGACACAGAGGAAAAATTTGCAGGTGAGGAAGACCACTTTCCCAACCACTTTCATTTATCATTAAGTAGTGAAAAAAGTGGGAGCAGAAAGGCACCCCTCTTCTTTTCTTCCATGTGAAGATTATCTCTGAACACAGGAACAGACCTGGTCGGTGGAACAAAGTAGGCCAACCATGCAGCCGTGTTTCCTTTGGCACATTTGCTTTTCCCACCTCAAAATGGTCATCCGGACAGCCTGTGGGTGTCTGTCTGGGGTTTCCAGCCTGGAGCAGACTTCAGGATGTCTGGAAATGCCGGTACAGCCACAGATTGCACGGTGCCTGGTGCCCACCTGCCTGGCTGGGGAAAGGCAGGCAGGAGCAGGGGGACTCTGTGTTCACACATCCAGACAGGACTGGTCATGCTCTTGGCTGTCTGTCCGAATCCCGAGGGCTGCATTTTCCTGAAGGGCTCTTTGTGGCAACACCCATTTAAAGAGATCTAGCCCTCTTCTCCTCCTGCCACGCTGTTTTTTCAGCCTGGATCAGTTCCCTGATGGGGTTCAGCACTTGGCTTTATAATTCATTGTGCTGGCGCTGCAGAGGTGGCTGTGTGCTGAGATGCAGCTGAAGGAAGGAACAGTTGGAGATGTAGGGGGGAAGCAATGGCTCCATGAGCATCAGCATTGCTAGTGAGGGCCTTCGATCGAGAGATGATGGTCTCAGACTTCTGTCCAGAGATACATAGCACAGGCTATAGAAATAAAGCCACAGAGCCTGATCTTTTTCCCCTGAGGACTGGTGTTGCCAAGCCCTTCCCCAGCTCCTCCTTGGGTGGCTCTGCTGCTGGCGACATCATCATGCAGAACGAGGTGCTGGAGCTCACACCACTGGGCCACAGAACCCCTGTCACAGTAAATCCATAACACAAATAAGCATGGATCAAAACAGCCTGACCTCTCTAGCATCTGTTTTCCCTCTTGATATTACTAACAAAACAGCTCTTGAGCTGGCAAGTACAAGAACACTTTGTCTATTTTGGACAGTGCCTGATTTTCTCAGGATATGGATGTCCAAACTGCAAGAAAAGACAGGCAGTCGTGTTTGTTCCTGCTGATTCTGGCCTTGGCATTGTCCAGCTACTTCCACAGTCACATTTTCAGTGGCAAGCACAAATCCCATCATTAATTCACTGGTGTTACAGACCCACCACTAGCAGCAAGGAGAGGTGGGTGCTCAGAGAGGACATAGGTTTTCTTTCTCCACTTCGCAAGCCATCCTGCTGGATACCCTTTGTCCTTTTCCATTGCTGCCTCGGCCACAAAACAAAAAGGATAGCTAAATATTACAGCTTTCTGAAGGTAAATGTGGCTCCTCCAGTGCCTCACCCAGCTATATAACTGCTGACCCGGTGAGATGAACATGGCTAGATCTCATTATGAGAGGCCCAGGGAGGAATACTAATAGCCGAGTTAGCCTGACCCTTCCTTTTATCAAGTCTTGTTTAAAGTTGCTGATAACATTGACCAGTGGTATGGGCAGAAAGTCTCTGTGTTGGGTGTCTGTCCATGACCTGTGTTGTCTCAGGAAATTTTCAGCTAAAATGACTCAGCTATTTCTCCAAAACTGACTAAGGGAAACAAGCTTCGTTAGTATTAACAGGAAACCACATCCTCTTTCATTAAGATTTTCTAACACAGCTGCACCCTTAAGCAGGGACTTCAGCAGTGAGGCTACTTTGTCTACTACCCTCTGCTCCACGTCTGTTGAGATTATCAGACTTTAAATAAAAACATACAGCACCTCCCTCTTGGTTCCTACATCTCCCTTGGCACAGGCAGACGATGTCCCCAAAGCACATACCATCCTCAGACAGAGCAGAGCTTTCCCAGAATTGTTGTTCCCAGCTGTAGGATACTGTGACATTAGTGGCATTATTTGACCTGTTTTATATGTTATTGTAATTATAACATGGTGTTATATTAATAACATTAAGGCTAATTTTGAGAGAGACTGTCCCTGGTGTGTTCAGGGCTCCCAGTATTTGTGTTCAAGTGTAGGAACTGGGCATGTGTTAGTACAGGGGATAGAGGGGTTAGAATAAAAATTGGGAGGTGTGGGGAAAAAAATACGTGGTGGAAATTTGGGGAGCAGAGGACTAAAGAGGATCTGAAAAGAGGAAAGAATGGGGCTTGAGAGGGAGAGGACGGTGCAGGACTCAGTGGCAAAACGAGAGAGAGGATTTAAACCCGTCTCCGTGTGCTTTGCCAATTGACGGGACACTGCAGGTCATCTCCCCACGTTGCACCGGCTGACGCAGTCCAGAGCCTTCTCCAGCGTATCAGCGGCGCTGTCACCCCGGGGCTGCTGTGCCGAGCAGAGAAAGAGCAGAGCACTGCCGGCACGGCACGTCTGCCCCGCCGCCGAGGGCTGGGATGGGGCTGCGGACTCTGGCCTGGGGCCAGCCAGGGAGCCTCTCCAGCAAACAGCACCCAGGCGCTGCTCTGAGCGCTGACTTCTGCTGTCTTGGATGGGACGGCAAGCACCGGGCCCGCGGGCTTTGTCCAAAGAAAGATTGCAGACGCCGTTGTGCGCTGGTAGTTGCTGGGCCTCGTACATCCGTCTTGCACAACACGCCGAGGATTTTCCCAGATAAAAAAAAAAAGGCGCATCACTTGGCAGACGGTTACATCTGCAAATACATGTGAATGAAAACATCCCGAGAGCGCTGCCCTTGAAACAAAACGCCCAAAAGCTCAAAAACACAAACAGAAGGGAACGGAGAGTGCCGCCACGGCAGCGCGTTCCTATCGCCTGCCTCCTGCCCGCCTGCAACCGCCGTCCTGCCCCAGCCCCGAAGCCCCACAGAGAGGCGAGCGCCGCGCCAGGTCCCTTCGGCGTGGAGGCCAGGGGAGTGGGAAGGAGCAGAGCGATGGCTCGGCACGGCTTGGCCCTGCTGGGGCCGGGCAGAGTGGGGCAGTGCGGGGACTTGCTGCCTGGCACTGCGCCGTGCCCTTTTAAAATTGTCATCCTGCTTCCCAGCAGGAACCCCAGGCCTTCTTCACCACAGCATCAACATGGAGCAAGAGCGCTCATTGATTGCACGTTTGTTTGTTTTAAGACCCACTGTTTATGTAGTATAAAACTTCCATGTACCGCTTTCGCCGGTGCCTCTGCAGCCCAGTAACTTGTATGTGACAGAGAGAAATAACCAGCAGAGCACTTTAGCATGATCTAACAGCGGAGTTATTTGATCTGGGGTTTGGTACGTACTGAAAATACCAGCGGTTAATGTACTGCGAACACAGCGCGGCAGGTCCTTGCCTCCCGGCTGGTGCGGGAGTCAATGCTTCATAAAGCTGAAGAGGATGCTCTCCTTCGCAGCATCTGTCCCACTGACCCAGTGACCAGCCTGGCTTTACACAATCATCGTCCAAAGCGCAGCCATCAGTATACAGGTATTTCTAGACTTCATTCTAAGAAACCTCCAGCGGCAAATAGAAAAAGTCCACCTGGGAAGCTCAACTTTGATCTTTGTTTTTGACCCTTAACCTGACTTTAAATTTCCATGTCTTTGAACATTTGGTTTAGCTACTGCTACAATTTTCTAACACAGTGCATAAATTTAAAGACTATTTCTGTTCTTGTCTGAAGTTTTAACATTCCCTCCACTTGGACTGACCATACTTTATCACATCCTCTAAACCCCAGGGACACTCCAGTGAAGAGAGAGCACTGTCGATGTGAAAAGCAGCGATATTTTCTCAGTTTCAGACCCCTCATCTCCACTGAATTCTTACCCCGATCAGACATTTTTTTTTCTCTGCAATTAAAGCTCATCAAGGAAAGGAGGAAACCAAAAAACAAGAGAAAAAAAAGGATAAATTCTGTAATAAGAAGACAAATCACACTTGTAAAATTTCTTTGTCTCCATAACTGGAAGAAGTACTTTTTATAGGCTTTTTATTTTAGACTCGGAAAATCGTGATGTGTCTGTCCTCTGTGAGCAATGCCCAACAGAAGATTGTGCCATTCACTATATGCGTCATTTACTGTACGTGCCAGGTTTCTGTTCAATTTTAATTTACTGCTTCTGAGGGGTTTCAGCCTCTCCCTTTTGGGGATTATTCAAATCAAGCAGAGATTATTGTTGGCTCTTACTATTTTAGGCAGCCACCATCACCATCATTTTTTGAGTGTCTCCCATCTAAAAGCTCATAACAAGAGTGAAGCTCGCAGAGAACTCAATGTAGCATCTGGTATTTTTCCTCTTTCAAAATAACTACTTGGAGGAAAGGTTGTGTTTGGTTTCTTAGGCTTTGTACAGTTACTTATTTTAGCTTGCTTTATTTCGTTTATATTTTTGTTCCTTGTACGGAGCCAAAATTTTCCTTTTCTCAAATTTACTTGAGTCCTCATGGCTATCACACTAGTACCACCGTAACCACTCCTCCTTCCTTGACATTTATATCCTCCAAAGTTTCATGAATTTTCATCATATTCTCTTCCAGAGTTGTCAATCCACCAAATTACACATCTGGTTTGTTTACACATTTCAAAGCATGGATTCACCAGGGAAAATTAAACACTCTTTTGAAGTCTTTCTGGACTTGAGGCGCCTGTACCCAATACTCGACATCCCCTTTAGATCAAACACTTTTAATCTTTGGCTTGCTGTCTGCCTCCTGACAAAAGCGCAATCAGTCCCTGCCAGTCCTGGGCCACTGACCTGACAGAGAGATCCAGTCACAGCTCTTGCGACCCACAAAGTAGCCGGGGGTCGAGCCAGCTTGGTGCACAGCCCAGGAGGACAGGCACGTTTCAGGTGCAAGCGCAGGTGAGGAGCAGAGGGTGTGTGTACCTACAGCAGCAAGTGGTACTGTGCCCAGCAGACAGAGAAGACCAGACACACACCAGTCACAATTTGTGTGGCTCACTTCACCCTCAGCTGGGCACTTTGCTGGACAGCTGGGGCAGCAGAGGCTTAATCTTTTGGAGTATCTGCATGCAGGCAGCACCATGTGAGGACTGGAGGTCACTACAGGACACAGCCACAGCAGGGACAGTGAATGCCACAACCTCTGGCACCATCAGGGCCAGGATAAACCTGCCATGGAGCCAAACCAGAGTAATGCTGATGAGGACATACCACAGGAGGCAAAAAATCAGGTCAGCAAGAGGGGACTTCCAACATCTTAGGGAGAAGACTGGCGAACAGTGCTAAATATCAGTCTATGGACACAGCAGCGAGATTAGGGATGCTGGGGAACTGCTGGCATCCATAGCAGGGGGAGCGAACACGGGGTGTCCCAACATGCCAGACCCCACTGCCCATACACTGACAGATCACAAAGATGAACTGCTATGGAAACACTGAAGACATCTGGAACATGGTGGCACGAGAGATGGTTGGATTTCTTCACTACAGCAGAAATGGCAATGCAGATGCAGACAATGTCGAGGAGATAGATAATGTCCAAGATGCAAGGTTGGACAATATTAACCTAAGAGATGCTCTGAAGACTGGGTTGCTGTGAAAAAAGAAACATAGTCACAAAACAGAGATTCAATATTTCTCTTATGTTTGGGATAGGATCAAGTGGTGGGAAAAAAACGTGTCCAGCCAGTACACCTCTATCTACATCTGTCACACTGTTTTTTTCTGCCAACAAAAGTGGCCTGGAAGCAGTCTCTGAAATTTCAGCTTGTACCTTTACTAATACACTCAGCAGTAAAAAAGCATAGCGAAATAAATACCCCTGCAGGCTACTATCCTATCTGTGACAGAAACCAGCAGCAGATTACTCCCAGAAAAGTTCAAGAGAACAGGATAATTTGCACACACAAGAAACTATTTCTAGTCATGGGCTTTCTCAGGTTGCTCTGTGCCCTGAAGCCGGTGGGATTTTATCCCTCAAACATGAAAGAGAGAACAAAAGTAGCAAACTCTAATTATCCTCTTTTTTCCCTCCTCTAATCCGATTTAAGACATAAGCTGACTCTTGTTCTCAATGATGGTCTGTAAAACTCTCACAAATAACAGTATACTGTAGTAAATATATTTCCGGGACACATGTAGCATTATTCTGTAAGAAACACATCTCCTGTTACCAATTTCAGGTTCACTGAGTTGTCATTCAGTACAGGTAGCACCCAACAGAGCGCCTTTGCAGTCTTCAGTATTTTCTGCTTTTCTGTTATGCTCCCTTTTCTGAATGTCTCCCTATAAACTAAATTATCTCAGTGGGCTTCAGCCTAGCAGTCTCTCCCTCCCTTTAATCATATCTGTCATTCAATTCCCAACCTACCCCCTTTCTCCGGTATCCAGTTTTTTGAAACAAGATCCCCCAGATATTTCAGGCAAAGCTGCCTCCTGACATTACCTACCAGCATCACGCACATTTCTGGAGAAATCAGCTCTGCAGAGAGTGCTTCATCATCGGGCCCTTTAACCAGACATTTAACTCTGACTCTGACAAATGGCTCCCTGCAAGCAGAAGGAGTTGTAGAGCGTCGGCATCCAAGACACTGAGCAGTCCCCAGGGCTAACCAACTGCCCACAGGCGTGTCTCTGATTTACGCAGGCTCCATCAGGAGAGCCCTGGCCAGGAGCCCATCACTCTTGCTACGTTCCCAGCAGCTGGAAGAGTCTTTGGTGTCCGCCGGGCAACACAAGGATGTCTTTCTTTGGGAGCAAATTCGTCTGCTCTTTTTCGATGTTGTGCTGCAGCAGGGGAAAGGGAAAAGCAGCTCCGGTACACCAGAGACAAAGGGCTGGTCCGTGTTCCCTTTAGAAGTGAATTTCATTCCTACTTCCTTTCTTCATGCCTGTATTTTTCCTAGGGTGCTCATTTCTGGATTAGTTATTTTGTAGGAACATCAGGCCTGTCTGAGAGAGGCTGCTGCCGTGCTCCCTACCTAGCATAAGCACTCGTTCTTTTTTTCCTTTTATTTGATTCCTCTTTTCTCAGATATAATTCAGAATATTCTAATTTCCCTCCAGAGCTTTCCCCTCCACTGCTTTTAATACGTATTTTAAATCAGATTTAAAAATGTTTATTCTCATAATTGTAAATCCTGTTATAAAGGCTGGAAGGCTAAATGTTACGTTAACAAGCTCCACCCAGACTAGGGCGAGTTTTGGAAATAGCAGGCATGGTGAATTGGTTCGGGGCAAACAGATAAAGGTAAACTGAGGCAGAAGAAGAGCCTACAGTCAGGTTGGTGAATACTCAGCGTGCTCTGCCGCTGTGCCACACATTTTCCCTGTGGACCATCTTTGGGCACTGCCAAATTCCTGCTCCGGGGACTGCTTAATGCAGCTAAGCTATGTGAAGAAGACTGGCAAAATCAATACACCAAAGAAGTACTGTCCCAGTGGATGGCGGTTATTTTCCTCCACTAATTTCTGCCTTTGTGGTCTGTTTGCTTTGAAGCCTGCTAGGTCATGGCAGCACCCATGACCTTACTAGTGAGCCTCTTGGACACTCTTGGACAGTACACTCTCTGTCTCTAGCACCTCTTCCAGAGAGTGGGACCCCATGGTGCATCTCCCCCGAGCTCTGAAAATAGCTCTGAACTTTCCCAGCCTCTGCATGTGTTCCTTGGAGCTGCAGCCCTGCTGGATGAGTCAGCTCTTTCGGGATGACATCGCAGCTGAAATCAGACCCAGGCTTTGCAAAGAGAAATCCAAAGATCCTCTTGTACTCACTTGCTGCATGGGAAACATCTAAACAGATTAAAGATGTGAGCATCACACACTTCCTCTTCCCATGCTGATCACTCACCCGTCTGGAGAGCCCCGGGGGTTGTGTGTGGGGGATCAAATTGCCTCTTTCCAAATCGTTCAGCTGCACCTTCTCTAGCAATGAAAGAAAGTTGGAGAACTTAACTCCTTCAAGAGAACATAACACCTTTTAGAGTCAGAACGGCAGCTGGGAAATAATACAGTCCTGATGAGGATGTGCTAAACCAGAGTGGGCTCCAGCACCTCTTCCTGCTCCACATCAAGCTGCTGCAAGAGGACACTCCATCCCAAAGACTGGTCTGGCACAAGAAAACCCTTCCCAGCTTCCTCAAGTGTTTGATTGTCACAAGCTCTTTCTGCATGTCACACGTCTCTGTGAAAGGGATAAACCCTAGTGACCGCTGCAAATGCAACCGTAAAAACCATAAAACCACAGGCACAGAAAAACGGACGCAGACCTCTTCTCCAGGTAGGCACACATGTGTATTACTGGGATATTACTGACACGTAGTCTCCGTGTTTCAATTTGTGCCTTCTGTGATTCAGTCTGAAAGCTAAATAGCAGGATAACAAGACTGGCCCACTAAATATAAAGGCCTTTTGAGAAAATTATCAGCTTTGCTGTCTTGCTTAAAAATAAAACCCTAGCAATAGGGCAGTCTGTCTATACAGTAAGTTGCCTCAGATGTTTCCACAACATTTTCAAGTCCAATGAAATGAAACCTGTTGCCAGGTAAGTAAAATCAGTGTGGAATTATTTGCTCTTGCCGCTTACTGGGACCTGAGCGGCTTTGCACTGTGCTCAACACAGATGTTGAGATGCTTGCCTTGGCTCTTGAAGTGAGCAAAGAACTTTGGGTTGCTGTCAGGAGGGCAGCTATGATATCTTACTCCTGAAGGCTGGAAAAGCTTCTCCTTACCCTGTAATGCTCTTATCCTTGTTTGGCTGGTAGTTGTGTCTGTCTTTTCCTTACAGAGTTGATTAAATTGCTGTAACTCAGCTATCACTTCAGAGGTGGAGAGGCTGTAGAGTCCTCATCTCTGTTCTCCAAAGCGCCTACTTTCCATAAGAAGTCATTGCATTGCATCCCTAGATCCCAAACGTTTTGCAGTGGAAGTCCAGAGTCACAAGACCTGGTAGATCAGAATTTTGCCCAAGATCACCGTGGGGCAGAGGAAAGAAGAAGCCTCCAAAACATGTTTCCTAAGACCCTTTCTAATGCCTTATCCATTCATTATGCAGAAGAATAGACCAATAGCCAAAGCTGCGATATACCGTGTAGTTAGAAAGGCAATATTTCTAAAATCTGAAAAACATTTGCCCTCAAGCTGCATGGGAAGGTCGGTGTCAGATCAGCACTTTCGTGTATCATTGCCAGTTGCCGCTGGGCTGTGGGAACAGACCTGGGAGAGAGTGAAACAGTGTTAGGGACTCAGCCTAGGGGAATGGGCAGGAGATGGGGCCTGGGGACACATGACAGACTCTCCCACTGTGATTTTGGGGACGCTGCATTCATTGCTGGTGAGTCACACGGAGCTGGACCATGTGAGTTTGGCTCCATCTACGGGAACCAGTAAAATACTACAGTAACCCCAGAAACGAGTTGGTGGCTGTGCCAGCCCCTTCAGACCAAAAGATGATGGCCAACCTTCAGCTTTTCTCATAAAACACAATGTATCTTCATCACCGCACTTTTGAACTGACGAGTTCTTAAACTGTGTTGTTAACTATGGTAAACGCTTTTCTACCCATGTGGATTGCAACTTGGAAGCCACAGCCTCAAGTTAATAATTTATGTATTCTTCGATAGAAGACACTGTAATTATTAAGCCTGAACTCTGATACTAGTCCTTTTTACATGCACTTACCACTCCCCCAGACAATTCTTTACTGGAAATTCTTGAATTCTTGTGCTTGGTATTTTCCACAAGGACATACTTCTTCAAAGATTTCAGTTGCTTTTGCTCTCCTTTTCCTATATGCTACTCTTCCTTTGAGTAGCTGAGCACACAAAATCCTCTTTTCCTGAAAAGGACAGATAGGAAGGTAGATTTCTTGCCCAGAAAAGCTTACATTAATTGAAATATGTTGGTGTTTTCCAAGCTGAAACTGTTGACCCACCTCAAAACACAAAATCCTTAGTAAGATAGGAAAACCAGTTATCTCTAATGCTTTGAACACAGCCATTGTAAGATGTTTACGACCCCTCCAAACTCCTTTCTCAAGAGGCACTTGTAAAATGGGGGTTATAGGACAGCAACTAGCTGCTGATGTGCAGGACATGGAAAATAAGAGTGAAACCATGTAAAGAACACGATTCTATTAAAAAAGTGCAAGCGACTGGCCTCTCTGAAGGCAGGGAATCATGTCAGGCACTTACTCCAGTCGTCTCTTATGCTTGCTTGTCAGGAATTGATTAAACAAGGCTGAGAACATACTATCTCCTCCTAGTTTTACAACACAACCCCAAACCCAACTGCTGCCTTTGAAGCTTCTATGGGGGCTCCTAACATGACCGCAGTACCACCCCAGGGGATAGCAGCAGCTGCCTGCTCAGAGCTGGACATGTGCAGAAGAGCGTCTTCACACCACGCTCCATTAGGAGCCCAGTCTTCAGCCCACTACTCCTCCTGTGTATTCAAATACACACGCCTGAAAGCCAGTACCCGCTTCTGCACTTTCCTACTCCTTTCCCTGCCCATCCCCGTCAGTCACACCCTCCTCGTCAACCTCTGCCCTGCAGCCTGAGAGGGAAGTGTAGGCTCTTGCTTGAGGCCATACACAGAAGCTGAAGCTGACCAAGTGACTGACAGTGCTTGGTCTGGCAGAAGAGCTCATCCAGCCTCCATGCAGGTAAATTATGCCCCAGCAGAAACATCTACATGCAAGTGCTCACCAGAGCTGCTGGGGGAGAGGCACCACAGAAGTGTCTTCCCCAGCAGCCCAGGTCAGCGTCTCGCAGGAGCTCGGCCATGGCAGCTGGCGTACGGGCCCTGCCTGAGCCCAGGGCTGGCAACCACCCCTGTCTGGCCAAGTGCCTCTGGGAGGAGTTTCCTCAGGGCCCTGCAAAGCCCCTGCACACTCTCTCGTGTGCACACATATGTGAGCATTTGCTGCTGTGGCCTGTGCAAATCACTGGAAAATCTGGGGTCTTGCTGAGCTGCTAAGACACGTAGAACTAGTCAGAAGTCAAGTTAGCAGAGTTCACGACTTTCAGAAAAATTAAGCTGGAATAGCTAGCTGTGGCAACCCTGTTCTTTCTCCATCAGGAGACGATTTGTCCATCAGCCTAATGCCAAGACAATAAACATTATTAAGCATGTTCTGAGTTGTTGGGTCATTAAGGTTTCTCTAATAGCCTATGGTTTTAAGCAGAGTCATCTTTAAACGGCTGAAGGCTATCCAGCCTTTAAGGTTAGGCTTAGTACTGAGCCATTTTAAGAACTTTATCTTTAGAAACACTCTTAGGGAAACCTTTAAGCTTTGTTCTCTTTTGGTGTTTTTTTCCCATTCTTCCTGCTTTTCTTTAAAGAGAAAGGAAATCCAAATGCAAAACTGAATGGAATGCCAAGTCAGTGATGACTTAGACATCAGGTTAGGAAAATCATATATTTCTGTGCAAGGTTCCAAGCTTAGTTGCTCATGTTAGGCACCTAAAAGTAACTTGATTTTGTAGCTGAGTTTATGCAGTTGAATTCAGAATTAGTCTGCATGTAGAATTAGTCCCACTGCAATCAGATTGAATTCTGCTGTATTCTGTTATACCTCACTGGCATAAATCTTCATCTAATGTAAAATCAAAAGGAAGCCATTTAATATACTTCATCTGCTGCCTTTACCAATACTCCAGACTATTCTTATGCATCTCTTAATAAAATGTGAATTTATTTCATTCATCATAAGTCTTAAGGAAACAGAAAGTTCCTGAAAAAAAACAAAGAGGCTTTCAAAACTCGAACAAAAAATATAGCTTGCATGTTATATGTTCTTCACTTTATTTCTGGTGAAGACAGAAAGCTTTCATGAGCAAGCAGCTTTCTTGCTTTATTGCTTTTTCTTTTTGTATCTTTATCAAGGTCTGTAAACACCTTTGGAACTTTGGAAAAATGTAGTAGTAGATACTGAACACAATCAGTAATATGCAGAGTATATAAATCAGTAGAGGTGTTAGCAAGCCAATGAAACCTAAGCATAGGAATGAAGGGGAAGCTTCCATCTCTTAAATGTGCATCTGTTTGAAGGAAGATCTAGCCTGGTGAGTAGACTCTGGCTTGTGAATTGAGAATACTGGCATAGCTGTGAGCTTTGCCATCAGCTTGTCATATGCCCTCTTCACCCACACTGTAAACAGATCTACTAACAAGTCTCCTAAGCAAATGACTTCAAGAACAAGCCCTGCACCATTCTTGCTAAAACCAGCAATGTAAAACAGAAAGACATCCATCCTTTCTCATCCACTTGGAGCATTTCTCTCAGATCCCTAAAGAGCTGTTCTTAGAAAATGTGGAGAAAAGGAAGGTAAATATTCCTGACTTGTCATTAAACTTAAAACTCCCAGAATTACCATCATCCATGGGAACGTTTCATGTTTTTGACTTTACTCTTTCACTAAGCTACCTCTGGAGGGCTAACCCTGTCAAAAAGCACGGAGAAAAATTACGTTACATGAAGATTTATGTGCATAGCCAAAGCTGAACTGGATCCCTGGGAATGAAAAGCAAAGAGCTGTAAATGTCAGCATTAGAAACTAGGGCAAGAGAGCGGCTGGCTGGCAGTAACTGGCTAACTGTTTGGGTCTTCTTAACATTCTTGTACCATCAAGCTTCTTATGAATTTCATAGGTTAATTTTACATGGCACAAACGTTTTTTCCTAATTACTTCACATACATTGTTTTGCAGTTACATCATGTCCTGTAGTTCTTTGACTATGTAAGAGGATAAAGAAAAGCCAGTCTTGCCTTCTTTATACCATTTATTATTGTATACCTTCCTCACATCTCCTTTTCTTTGTTTTGAAAGGTGATCCTAATTTTTTCAGGTTTGCAGTGGGAGACAGTCATTCACTGAGTGTTGTCACAGCCTCTGTCATGATTCATGTCCGTAACACCATTTTAAGATATGATGAGCAGGAGTGAGAACAGCATTGCAGGTAGAAGTTCACCAACTAATTATAATGATATTATAATAGTCTAACTATGATCCTCTGTCCTGCTCTTTAGGCATGGCACCGTGCCTCTCTCTTCTCAACAACCCCTCCCCAGATAACAGAAATTTTCATTATGGACGTTTCACCCATTTGTGATTTCTTTTCCAGGCTTCACTTTAAGGACAAACAGGCTTTTCCAAGCAAAGCGCAGCCTGGCCGTACATGCGGAGGTTTCAGCCGCTGGAGGTCACAGGTCGTGGTGGTGAGGGCAACATGGCACCCGGCCTCTCCCCGCCAGCTCTTGTGGGCACCTCCCACTCTCCCACGGCTGGGCGCACACCCAGGCCAACCCTGAGGATTAGGGGTGGGTGGCTCGGGCAGGCACCTCCCGGGGCCGGGAGGGGGGCCAGGGTGAAGGGGCCTCAGGGTCACCCTGAGGGGCCTGGCCTGGCCCCACGGTGCCATCTTGGGGCCTGAGGGGCCCCACCCAACCACCAGCACCAGCCAGGCCTTTACCACAACATTCCCAAGGCAGCTTCTGGAAAAATATCCCCTTACAAATTCACATAAACATAAAACCAATAAAAATTAAACGTCGGCTTGCCCCACCACAGAGCCAGAGCCGAGACCGACCGACCGACCGACCGACCGACCGACCGACCGACCGACCGACCGACCGACCGACCGACCGACCGAC
>Ga0065711_1036321_pt1 | contig 21137 bp, 9 predicted proteins | sample Hoacrofraction12_FD_59098 | JGI IMG/M metagenome (GOLD analysis project Ga0065711, IMG submission 59098) | Hoatzin crop microbial communities from Cojedes, Venezuela - Epithelial fraction 12 v2 (version 2) | ecosystem: Host-associated > Birds > Digestive system > Esophagus > Crop | place...
TGAAGTTCACCAAGGGCAAGTGCAGGGTCCTGCACCTGGGGAGGAACAACCCCATGCACCAGTACAGGCTTGGGGCGGACCTGCTGGAGAGCAGCTCTGTGGAGAGGGTCCTGGTGGATGACAGACTGACCATGAGCCAGCAGTGTGGCCTGGCTGCCAAGAAGGCCAATGGTCTCCTGGGGTGGTACAAGGATGGTTAGCGGACTGGAGCATCTCTCCTATGAGGAAAGGGTGATGGAGCTGGGCTTGTTCAGCCTGAAGAAGAGAAGGCTGAGAGAAGACCTTATAAATGCTTATAATTATTTTAAGGGTGGGTGTCAAGAGGATGGGGCCAGACTCTTTTCAGTAGTGCCCAGCAACAGGACAAGGGGCAATGGGCACAAACTAAAGCATAGGAGGTTCCGTCTGAACATGAGGAAGAACTTCTTCACTTTGAGGGTGATGGAGCCCTGGAACTTTTTGCCCGGGGAGGTTGTGGATTCTCCTTCTCTGGAGATATTCAAGACCCGCCTGGACAAGGTCCTGTGCAGCCTGGTGTAGGCGACCCTGCTTCAGCAAGGGGGTTGGACTAGATGACCCACAGAGGTCCCTTCCAACCCCTACCATTCTGTGATTTTTGAATCTCCACTTGTGATTCAGTCCGTCATGTCACCTTCTCCCATCCCAACTCAGAGCTGCCCTGGATGCCTTAGCAAGTGAAAAGCGGTACCTCATTACTTCCCAGAAACCACATGTGGAGTTTCTGTTCTTTACCTTTCTTCAGGTCAACACTTTGCAGGTGATCCGAGTGAACTGGGAAGAAGAAATAACATTAACTTGTAGGACTTTCAGAAAAAACTTTTAATGCAAGCCATGTTTTGCCACATATCTACCATGTAAGAACATTATTAATTTGCCTATTTATCCCATTCCTTGCACATCATCCATGCTTTATATAAGCACCGTAACGTCTACATCACTGGAATATGTGTTCTTTGCCATAGTTTCTGTGGAAGTAAAATTTTTGAGTTTTTGACATTTTTGATGAGCCAAGATTTTATCAGGTCTGTAAGGTGCTTTCAGATCTTTGTAGTTCAATGAATGAACTTGTTCTGGAAATTACTTACCATCAACACCTTATCTGCATTGCTTTTTCCAGTAGGATAGCACTGTTTCCTTGGTAAACACACAGAACCTTTATTAAACTACACTAAAGCAAAGTTAGTCTAAATTCTGTTTAGTTCCTCCCTTATTTGGAATAGCTACTCTTGAAACTTTGTCTTCTGTTTTATGCCACTGCTGCCTTGAATTTTTCAGATTCTTTTGGAATTCCCATGCTTTTGCTTTTCACCAGCAGCTGATAAATCTTAGTTGAACATTTGAATCTTAAAAGAAATTTGTTTAGTATTGAGTTTGCCATTAAAAATTTAGATGCAAAAAAAAGGAAGGAATTCCCCATCTTGAGACAGCACATCAGCTCAGTAAACTTGGCACTAGTTTTACTGGCTTTGTTCTTTTTTCTCCAACACCTGCCCCAACCTCAACACCTATGAAGACAAGCCAGACACGGCAGCATTAAATGGACATTAGCGATGTGTGTTGCCAATTCTCAAATCCAGGTTGTGTCAAGAAAAAACACAAAGGAGGGTCTGAAAAGCAAGCTGACTGTGAAAAAAAAAGAGCCAGAATGGGCCAAACCACCATATGTGAGAGATCTTCCTCACAGAAAGTGTAATGGCAAAGCTGAAACATTTAAAATAGTCAAAACAGGAAAAAGAGTTCAACTTAAGTGTAATCATGCCACAAGAGTTATCCGAATAGTTCTTGGATCAATTCTCATGATGCTGCTTAGAGTAATGTCAGAGCTTACTTGTCATCTTCCAGAGAATCTACCAGCTGCCTGCTATCAACATTGCAGCACTTGTATGCTCATCTCTTCCTCTTCATTACAAATCTGACTGCCAGTGCTTTAAAAGCTCTATTCCTCCAAACAGCAGAGATCCTATTTTTGTGCAGTTATGTTAAGAACAGCCATTTTATTAGCAAGTACTTGACCTGTTGCACACACCTACAACTATATGAATTCTTAAGTATTTCAAATAAACTATTCTTCTTAATTATCACACAACTAATATGTTAGTAAAAGAAGACAACTGTGATACATTCTATCCTAAGTACTATATAACACTACTTGGAAATAACATGTATACAAAGCACACATTCTCTTTGGCAACATAGCATTCATTTTGTGCTGTTTAAAACTGTGTCACGCTGCTACACTACACCAAGGAGATGGTGTTGAAGGAGGAAGCTGGTAAAGCTGTGACTAAATGCAGTAAAGCACAGGATATATAAATGCTGACAAGAGAGGGTATGGAAAGACCTCAAGCAATTCATTTAGAAACTGAGTTTCTGGTTCTTGCCCACCTTGCATTTTCAGAAGTCACTGGAAAGTTGAGCACCAAGACTGCAAAGACCAAGGCATACCTGCCCAGCTGATGTTCTACTGCATACAGCTCATCTGCACTTGAAGTCACTAAGCAGCAACAGTGTGAAAGGCACCATGTCATTTCAACACTTTTGTAGATAAGGCTAAAAAATTTTTAAAATGGTAGAGCACTATAGCAGGAAACTTATTGTCCTACAAGTGAACAAAATGCAGGTCATTTCTGCAACTTATTTCTTGAATCAGTCACTAGATTTAAAGAGAAAAACAGAACTGAATATCTGGAGAACAGTGAAGGATGAACTGCTTCTGACAATAACTGGCAGTGGAGAAATGCGTATGCTGTGGATGAAGTCCTGGTTTCACTAACTGTGACAGCAGATCTTTTAACTGAGCTCTTAGGATTAGAATTTGCCCCTAAATAGCCACACAATGCAAATACATGAGCCGTAGATAAGTACAGGGACTTATGAAAGAAACTGAAAGCTGAAACAGAGATAAATAAGAAGGAATGACATAAAATTTACCGTGTTTTGCTGTGATTTTTACAAAGCAATGGTGTCCTCAGCCATACCTCCTTACAGAGTCCAAGGAAAGAAATAAGTAGGAATCATGTTTTCAACATAATTGCATTCTTACATATTTATTTTACTGAATTGCCTTTCAAACATCTTGTGACCACCTGTAGATCTGTGGCACAACAGCACATATTTAACTATCTGCCTGAAATGGGGACTTCTCGTGCAAGAAATTGAATTGCACCTGTGGAGCACCAGAAAAGAGTCACAGAGGGTCATGAATTCATGGGAGAATTGCCTGCAGCAGCAGTATCTCTCTGCACCACCCCTCACCCTCTCAGTGGCACCCACTGCTGGTGCACAGGTTTGGTACCACACCACAATCACGGCTTCGTGATGCCGTGGTCCTCTCCATCTGAGCAGGGCAACGTGCCAATAGATCCCACCTGAGATGAGATGCTGCATCTGTTTGCCGGGGCTCAACAACACTAAAAAGGATACACAGGAGGTAAGTAGAAAACGCAATTGCCTCATTCTAGCAAGGGGAGTTAGCTGCTTTACGTCAAACACTCCTGGACCTCACAATGTTCAGCTGATATGTTTTGTACTTTTGTCAGATAGTTTCAGCTTTTCACTTATATTTAGTGAGAGAGCAAGGGAGGAGTGAACTTCCACAGCCCTGGTTTACAAACTGCACCATAAAGAGCTCAGTGGAGCTGTGAGCACGATCTGAAACCAAAGATAATTTACTGGGTTATTTCATTATGAAATAAATTGTTTATGATACTTTATGAAACACCCACGCCATTGTCCATGAAAACAGAATGCTGTATTTATGAGGCAATGCTTGTGAGAGGTAGTATAATTTTAGTGTCTTATACTTGAACTATGCTAAAAATATGTTACTTTGTCATCAGGGAACAGTTACAGAAAAAAAAAAAGAAGCACAATCACCGTCTTGAAGACTGGATAGTTCTGAGCAGCTGAGAATTAGGCAAGGAGCGACAGCACGCTGTGCGGCGGTTGTCTGGTTGTGCACTGTTAAAAAGCTACAGCAGCCACCCAGCCTGTTGCCTCTCTGCCCACCCCAATCCACAGTGAGCTGCCTTCCCTCTCATGCTGGGCTCCACCAGACTTATGTAGCTTTTGAAACCCTGAGACAGCTACAGAGATTGTGGCAGGAAGCCGGGGACAAGTGTCAAGCTCAATGAATTTCTTTGAAACCCTTGGGGTCATGGTTCTACCTGGTTCCCCCACCAGGCTGGAAATGCAATGGGCAGAAGCCCAAGGAAGCGCCTGCGGCACGCTGGCAGCAAGGTGATGAGTTCCCCTTTGTCAGATTCCTGGAACACAGCGGTAGCAGCTGAAAACAGTCAGAAGGGTTTAAGTATGTGCACAATCATCAGAAAGTGAGAGAGAGAGCCTCCACTAATGAGAGAGAAGGTAAATAGAGCCTGAGAAACTGGAAACATTCTTTGGTTTGGCTTACAGTGGGGAAAAAAAATCTTAAAAGGCATTGTGCACAGCAGAGAGGCCATTAATCACGGGAAATGCACTTCCTCAAGTACAGTAGGGACATGTGGGAGCCTGTCATTTTTCAAACCATTGCTCAAAAGCTTTCCAGAATTTCAGAAGATCCTTCCTCTAGACGCAGGTGACATGACATGGCAACAGAGTGACAGATTTGATGATAGTGACATAGAGCTTTGTTGGGCTGGAGAGAGACATCATCCCTAGGCTTTGGAAGCCTACTGCAAATTCGATGCAGGTGCTCTGCCTGGCTTGGCCGGCCCTTCCCAAATATCCTGCTGGCAACGTGCATGAGATAAGTGACCTGGGAACTTGCTGAACTGTAAACTAGTCTCCATTCTGGGTGCTTTCCACATGGTGGTCAAGTCCTGGAGCAGATATATCCTGCTATGGCAAGAATTTAAAAAATGACAGGAATATTTTAGAACCAGTGGGCAAGTTGTCACGCCTGTATCAACATCTGAAAAGAGTTGTCTATCTAAAATTTAAAAGTATTTCTCTGCCTTGGCCTTTGAATATAAAACCCCAGAGCCAGATGCAGTATCTGCATTCTACAACCAATGATGGGCTCAAAACTAGGAACTCTACATGTCTGTGGGAGCTGGAAAAAATAATCTCTGCTAGTGGTCACATATTAGGTCTTGACAGGTTTTAAAAGTAATAACTGCATACAAAGCTTCTTAGTTTAGTAGTAATACCAGGTCCTTATTTGTCAGTTGATGATATTTGCTAATATTGTTCACGTAAGTTCCTACACACAAATTTAGTCTTCATAATACCCCACTAAACTGAGACAAATTCACTCTAAAACAAAAATCTTTCACCAAATCCCTGATAAGGCAGTAAAAAGGTCTAGCAAGCATCAAGGAACAGGTCCAGAGAAGTTTTTTCTGCCCTGTGGTTTTGCATTTAACATACAGGTAGCAATCATATTTATTCCTACATTTTTGGACGACATTTGTCTGTTAGCAGTGCAACAGGCTTGTTCCGCTGTAGAAACAGTAGGAAGGAAAGTTTTTCCAAAGAGCTGTACACACTGAAATGAGCCTACTGCTTGCTGCACAAAGTTATTCTAGCAGGGCTTTTTGTTTATGACCTTAGCTATCGGTGAGGCTCAGTGCCATCTTCTGTAACCCCATGGGTTTGTCCAAGAGTTGGCACTGGCTGCACATTGCTACCTCCCTGCCAGCACAGCTTTCTGTGGCTGCCCAATTGTCTGAAGGAAGAGGAGGGAAATTATAGGGGAGCGCCCTCAGCTCTGTATGAAACTGAAAATGCTTTTCCATCTTTATAGCACTAACGCCTTCGTAAAATCCCGGGTACAGAATGGATGGTGAAAACTCAGTTTTGAAATGGGCAGGCAGAGTTAAGGAAAGTGCTTTTTTAACTGCTGCCACAAACATTGTTGACAGCTAAGTGACACTGGAAATCTGTAAGGAGGGAGGGCACAGCAGAGCCCGCCATTTTAACTCTTTATCGGAGCATGTTTAATGGGATTTTATGTTCAGCCATGTGAACTTTGAAATACCTAAGTTCAAATTTCACCTTCAGACTTCCCATCTGTTCTTTTTTCATCCTCAGACTTTCCATCTGCTCCCACCTAGGCCTTCCTAATGCCATGCCCAGTCAGACGGTATGGTTTTACCGGGTGCTTCTGTCTTGGAAATTTTATGGCATATAAGAAACAATAAAAATTTATGTTGTACATATTACTCGTGCTAATTAATTCCATTGCACAACAAAGTTTTTTAAACGATATTGTCGAGAAAGTCTGTTAAAATCCACTGTAGACAAATGCAGCGTTATTTTATAGCTTCTAGTGCCAGATGGCTTTGGAGTTCAGACATTTGCACTAATGTATTTTGCACTTAGGTGCTGTGCTGGGAAAAATTGACTCCCAGTAGCAAAGAGTTAACATTAAAATATCACTGTTACCTAGGGGCAGTGAATGCAAGGTGGAGGTGTGTTTTCCTGTACTAATTTTTGCTGGAAAGGAGTATATGACGAGCTGTTAGTGTGTCATATTACTAATTTTTTAAAAAGTGAAAGACGATTTCCTAGTACTAATATGTAAATATTTTCGCATCTGGAAGAGCAAGAATGTGCTGGCTAACAAAAGATGTGCTGGATAATATCCTCTGCACCTGTTCAGAGGGCCATTGTGCTAGAAAAGAAAGATCATTAAATAAGCAGCATTAAGTCCCATATCATAGCAAATTTAAGAATAATTGGTGTATTAAAGAAAGATTCACTATCCAGTGCATTACTATAATCTTTTCTTCAAATTTCTGAACTCAAAAACTAACAGTTATCCTGAATACTGAATGCAAACAGTGGGTTATACAGTGGGGCTTGTTTTGGACAGTGTTTTTTGTTTGCTTGTTTGTTCCACGAGACTGGGTAAACAAGGCTTTACGCCAAGTAAGAGTTTATTTCCCTCGATTTGCTCCCTCCCAAGCACTCTAGCGGCTGTGCCTCCTACACACAAGGAATGCAGAATGAGCCCAGGGATTTCACATTTGAACCCAAATGCTGTTAGATACCAGACAACAAGGGCTTACCCCCAACAGCAGATTCAAAAGCAGCCTCGTGCAAAAGGCTCTGTCATCTCCATCGCCATGGGAAGCTCCCCGATGGCCAAACAGAATTTGTTTTTAAGTGGCAGCTTCATCAACATCACATCACGAGGGTTAAAAGGTGCAGAGTTGCTGACGAGAGAATGGCTCTCAGCAATAAAAATGGAAAGAGCAGCTTGTCTCATTTTCCTCAGAAAAAGAGATGCTCTGGAAGGAGGACAGGGAAAGGACAAGGGGTACTGACTGCAATATCTATTTAAGTGAACATAAAACTCAGATATTATCTTTAACAGTTTTTGGAAGCTGACATACAGCTACAACTAATGCTGTTCATTTGCTCAGAGATTCGAACAGGAAATTTTATCATTGTGAGAACTGACATTTACAATAGTGCTGTGATTCAGTAATACTTTTGTGAATAAAAGAAATAAGTAGACTTTCCTGCTATTTGTGCTTTTATAATATGTCACGCTTATAAATCCTCACACAGCTGTGAGTATTTGTCATGATAATCATGAATCCTCATACTTTCCTCAAATTTTAGTGCATGTGATTTGTTCCTGTAAATGCTGCCAACACTGCTATTATCCCTATACTGTTTTCCGCTTTATTTTGTTTTTAAAGTCACAATTTCATTTCAAGGGAGAAGAGATGTTACCTGTGTGAATTATTGACTAATCGTGATGCACAAGTAAAGACTATACAGATATAATAACCAGCTTACAAACAGCCCACAGACTAAAATCTGTTTTCATAAACTATTCAATGAATATTTATGCATAACAAATATATTCATGAACAGAAAAAAATACTAAATTTGCAATTAATATATGTATTGAATAATTCTGGTTTACGAATGGGGACATTTTGTTCGAGTTTACTAATTATCAGTTGGTTTGCATGCCTGTGAACTAGATTATTCTAACACATATTGGGAAAATAAGTTAATATCCAATGCTTCCCATTACTTTTGAGGGTCTCCATCTATTTTTTTTTGTATCTTCTAAAGCATCATAGACAATACCTGATTACCTAGTTGCAGGTACAAATCTTTCTGAAACTGACACATAGGTTAATTTTAATAGGTATCAATATGATCATGATTCATGACCATTTCACTCACTGTTTTTGTTTCAATTATGATGAAGTCGGAGGACTTTGAGAATTAGTTATAGGATATGGACCCTTTCTTGTCTGACCAGCTTGGAAACGTCCCAGGTCCATTGTAGCCAAAAACTTCTAAGACCTCTTGGCCAACCAATAAGTTACTGTATGTGGAATTAGTTTGTGATCAAATGCAGGTGTTTCTCACACACTACAGTAAAATATATTGCCAACTTGTTGTGAGTGTATTGTGCAATTACTCCCAGAGAAGGTGGTGAAAATCCCATCAGGTTAGGTGAAGAATCCACTGGCAAAAGCAAGAGACAGTACTCTCTCGGAAGTAATCCCATACCAACAGCAAAGAGTTTGAGAGACATGACAGGTCCATTGTTGTTACTCTGCTGCTGGTTATCAGCAGATTAATCTGAATTTAAATACTGAGGACAGTCTTTTTTTTCTTTTTTTCCTTTTCTTTTTTTTCTGTTTTTTTCAATTTTAATACATGCAAGTTCTTTCCTGGGTGTTTTAAAAAGACGTAAGTCCCCCTGCAGCTAAATTGCATTTTGTCATAAAGATGTGGTAGAAGCCATGTACCTCCACCTCCCAGGTGCCGAGCTGGCCCCCACTGGTTCCTGTCTTCCCTTTGGATAAGGCACCAACCTCACACTCCTTGCCATTTTCCTTCAGCTTCTGCTAGGGACCACTTCTCTTACTTCCTGACCCACGCAGGTCTCCTCCCTCCAGCTCTGTGACAAGCAGCTTTCATGCCTCTGTGCCCTCCTCCATCCCAAAACAAACAAGATTAAAAGCTCTTTCTTTCTGACATAAAGTCTGGCTATGTCCGTGTGTAGGAAGGAGAGTGATATTTATACTCACATGTCCTGAAATCTTAAATTTTCACACAGGAAATCAAAATCTCGGAAAGTGCATGCACATAGCGACACTGTCTAAAATAAGTCATTCTGTTGTTTGGTGTCTTCTAGCTTCCCTGGCCTGAGACTGGAAAAAATAAATTTGTGAATGCAGGTGGGCACACGAGGGAAAGGAAGCAGCTAGTGCGTTCGGGTAGAAAAGAAGGGTGCCACAGTCCATTCGAAGGTACTCAGCAGACAGCAGACCTCTGGTGAAGCCTCCCAGCCATCAACAGCTAATGGATTAGGTTCATGCTAAGAAAAGTGGGTTCATAAGGAACGGCTCATTGGTCAAATCTGTGAAAAACAAGCAAAACCAGAAATACAGATTTGATTACATTCTCTCAGGACTAGCAGAACATTTCTCTTCAAATCCAAAGAAGATTCCTCCTGCCAAAGCCTCAGTGAGAGCAGTGAAGGCAGAGCAGGACTGGGAACACAGTGAGAGCCCATGCTGATCGGTGCTGCTTGTGAGCTTCTGCTGCTCTCTCCCATGTCATCTGGATCCTTCTCCTCCTTTCTGTCATGGAAGCATTAAAAAGTGCCAACCCTTCTGCAAAATGAAGAAAGAGGTACTCCCAACCTCAACAATGTCCATAAATAATTTTTTTTTCTTCCAGTTATATCTGATGATCATGGGATCTTTCAAAATATTTTCAAAGGTTCCTCAATTAGCCAGGCAAGCACTTTTGCTTGTTCTATAAGTCCCAAAAACCATATCAAAAATACCCAGTGCTTTTAATCCTTGACACCTTCAATCCTTTCTTGCTTCCTCCAAGTTTTAATTATTCCCTAGGAAACACTTTATGTTTAGAGAACATCTTGATTACTAAAATGATGTCAATGTATTATAGTAGTAGATTCAAAATTAATCCAGCAGGAGATATATCAACTCCAATTAGCATCCACTGCATTTTTAATTCAGTACAAAGACATTCCTGGAATCAAACACATCATCATAATTTTAATAATTCACAGTGACCCTCTGGGACATAGAAGTGAAGTGAAAAACACAGCAACATTGTCTTTTGTTATTGCTGTGTGTTGTACAAGGATGATGGGCAGGATCTAGATGATGGCAGTTGTTTTATAATAGAATTCTTTCTAGGGGTTTTTTTTTCCTGTTTTCTTTTTTATAAAAAACTTTTTTCAGTTCTTTCTTTTTCCTGGAGGATTTTCAAAGCCATGGCTCCCTGATGACCTGCACTTTGACTGTCTTTCAGCACTGACCACTTCCAGTTTGTCAGAGTCTGACAAGCTTCCTAGGTTATCATGGACTTGTAGATGTGTGTTAGGCTTTATCTGGGAATTAACTACTTCAGTTTCGTCAGCTACACTAAGGATGACTTGCTCCTTAATATTCTATTCTCTGTTTTTGAACTACTTTAAATGTCTGTTATGAATAAGTTATGATTGCAGGAGTAGCCTGGGTAAATAATTGGTTGGGGGAGGAGGTTGATTTGTTTGTTACAGAGTCTAAAATAACCCCTAGATTCACTTAAAATAGCATATTTTCTTTTTTGTCTTGCAAAAAACCCAACCATGCAAACAAACAAAAAAAAGCCACCAAAACAAAACAAACCCTGACTCATTCAACCCAAGATAATCAATGAAGTTTAGAAGACTTAGTTTCATGTTTCCAAGGAGAGTTTCTCTTTTGCCTGTTGGCCTTCTTGAGGGTTTAAATGAAACTCCAGCTGAACGTCCAGGTCTTCCTGGGAAGATCCAGACCAACACTCTGCAGCAGAGGACACTCTTCCTGGCTAGTTCGTGGGAAAGGGCTCCTCTGGCATCTCCTTACTCACCATATCAGCATTGTTAGATATTAAGTGAGTTGAAGAGAATCACAAGTGACTGCTACCCAGTGTGGTAAGAATGGGACATTTAGGTTCCATAACTGATACTAGTAAATATTTAAATATATCTGTAGAGAAGAAGACTGAACCAGTGAGTCAATCCCTCCAGACCAATTAGCAACACCACAGGCACAGATAGGATAAATACTACTTCCCAAGTTGCAGCTGCCGCCTCAACTCCTGGTCAGTCTCTCCAGCAGCTCCTTTAGTTCCTTAGGAATCATCTCTACTTCTGTAGACAGACTTTTACAGCCAATGGCAAGGTTTTCAGTGCAGTCCCACTCCTTGATTTCTTAAATTATGTGAAGCCAGTGTTAATAGTTCACAATCTGCATAGATAAGCTCTAGATGGGATACCTAACTAGACTGAGAAGTCAAATTGTTTGCCATAAAATGATTCCATGAAATTATGTCTAAAAAGAAATAACATGATTTTTAGGGACTGTAGAAAAGTGAGAGTAGAAGTAGCTATATTCATGCAAATGGAAAAAAGAAAAATACGCAGGACACAAAAGGATTTGCATGGCTCCTACAATCAGTGCAATTTTGAACTCAATCACCACACACTGTGTCTCCCGGAAGAGGCTGACAGGGGCAGGCAAGGTTTATTTACTGTGGAAAACCAGTCCCCAGGAAATCAAAAATTTACTGTCTTTTGCATCTGTACTGATGACCCAAATAGAACGAAAAATATACAGATGAGGAGCATTCACCCACTTTGTGTTGTTGTCCACCTCCTGCTTTCCCAGGTAAGGTCTATCCGTGAATTTGCCTTAAGAGAGGAAGCACCAAAAAGTGGCAAGGACTTCTCACCCATGTAAGATGACAAATTTCATATGAACAACAAACTGACAATTTCCGTGAGCCAACGGAGTCAAGAATGAGGTACCACTGACATGTGCAGTCCCCTCCATGCCAGTCAGAAGCAAATTATTCCATGCTTTTTTTGGTATTAACAGTAATAGCTCATTCCAGCATGTCAGCACTACTGGTCTTTCAAGAGCATCCCTGAATGACCCTTGACCAAGAAATGTAATATTACAACCCAATCCAAGTGCACATTTAAGGCTACAAAAACAAGGAACAGGTTCCTTTTCATTGCAGGACTCTGAGTGCAAGTAGAAGCTCCTTGCTTCCACCTGGTTCATGCATACTGTTCTCTTTAATGCTGGTAAATTAAAGTAAAACTCAGTCCCCAGACTCTGGTATTTGCTCCCATTCCTGCCTTCACCAGTATTTTGGCAGGATTTATGTCCAAAGAATTATATATTAGAAGGCCAAGTATCAAATGTCATTATATATTTATGACATTGCATCTATTTGTTTTGCTCTACATATGAACACTGCATATATTCCCTGTGTTCCCAAAGCCCAGAGAACCTTCAAACCTTTCCATAAAACCCAGAAATTGATCTCTGTGCTTGGTGAATGGCAAAAGCCCTTCTTTCCAGAGGCTTTTCAGACTGCTGTTTCTTGATCTTTGGTATATCCTGAATCTTCGAGAGCTTTTTTCTCCCTCAAGACTCAGAAACCTCCTCCTGAAGTTTTCTCTGATGGGTAGAAATGGGTGACCTCACTGAACCCTGATGTCAAGTCCTAAGCCTCAGGGATCCTCTTAGTCTGTTTGTAACTGAATAATATATTTCCAGATGGACTGAAGGATATGGTATTTCTTCTGAAATGAGGAGGCATGTGCTGTGTCCAGAGTGTTGTGTCCAGAGTCTTAACTAAACTTTAGGGATGAGGGAAAACCCTATTTTCAGAAAAGAGCCAATTCATACACTCCACATGAATCTGGAGGAGAGATTTGCAGGTTTGTTGTAGAAAGACCAATATTTGTGGCAATACTTAACCCAGCCTAAGTGAACTGGCAATTTCCAAATTAGATTCCACTTACTGCTGAGGCCTTTCTTAACTCCCTATCTCAGCTCCACTCCTTCCTAAATCCCTACTCCTGGTACCACCTTGACTTCTCACCTTGGTCCTGCTTTCAGTACTCCGCCAGTCATAGGATTAAATTTTTCTAGTCTGAGCTATAATATCATCGAATCCCTCAGAGGACCTAAATTCTCATGCATATTCAGAAGTCCTTGGCCTGACAAGACAAGTGGAAGCAAGACACCTAACTTCCTGGTATTTCAGAGGTAAGCAAGGAAATACCACGTAAGCCTTCAGAGGGGCCTGATTTATTAGTCTGCTCTTGATTCATTCAGATAGCACCAAACTCAGTACAAAAAATGGGTTAACGGAGTTACACACCTCTTGGTCAATAAGTTCAAGTGTTCCTTTCGACAGTGAGGGGATTTAAATCCACAGCCTGAACCCACATCACAGGTCTTGGAGGGTATCCAGAAACTAGGCTATTGAATTGCCTGAAATAGCATCGTTCTCCCTTCCCCTCCTCTGGAGCTGAGCCACAGTATATAAAAGCAATCATAAGTCATGGCTGAAAAAAAAAAGATTAAATAAAAAGTAAAGCAGAGGAGAAACTTTAATGATTTTCAAAGTCAGATTTGGATTCATAATCTTTCTTTGAATTTCTGAAGCCAAGCAATCCAGACAATTGTTAAACTCCCTAATAATTCATGGAGCTGATTCTCATTTATGCTACCGTCCTCTATGTCCTGCATTAACAGTTCATTTAAACCTTTTTAAGGTCCCTTTACATCTCTAAAGCAGTGTAAAGGAGCCATACTACAAGTTAGTGTGGGCTGGAAACATTTTCTCCACTATTATTTATTCAGCTTTGTGTGGATTTCTTTGGTGTGGAAACTATATGAAGCTTTAATTGAGTATGTCCCCACAAGTCTTAATACATTACTACTATAGATGATCGTTTCCAAGAACTGTTCTCTAGAATTATTTATGCTCCAGTCTTGCTAAGGACATGAAGATTTTGCAAGTGAATATGAATTATCATACAGAATGCTTGAGCTTTCGCCAGGACTTGCATGAAATGAAAGCATTTACATAAATGAAAGGGATGCCTGATTTTTCTTATGGCTTTCTTGTATACTTGAAAAAATTTGCCAAAATGTTGCATCATGGACTGCTTCATACTTCTGTCTGTGGTGTGTACTTCATGTGGTGTGCAGCTCACCTCCGTGCAGAGAACTAGCAAAGTGTACTTTTCCCAGTGGGCCTTTGGGTACGAAGAGACTCCAGTCAACATGCCTTTTGCACAGTAGTGAATTCAACCAGGGTGACTCCCAGCTCTGCATCTTGCTAAGGTTTTTTTGGACTGAGAATAACCCAACCCAACTCCAGTAACCCAACTCCACTCCAAAATGGAGTGCTGCAGTAGTGGTTTTCTGTTTTCTGTCACCTGAGCATACGGTTCGCATGGTGATCACTGCATCAGAGCCTCACTGGTCAACGATTATGAAGTGTTTTGTTTGGTTGTACCAAAGCAAGCTGATCTTGCTAAGCTTTCATTTTGAATGTAAACTATTTGAGCCACTGTAAATAACAGCATATATGGGATAAAATAACAATTGCTTTAAAAGGAAAATGTGGTATTTGCCTTCATGCAAAAACAATTCATCTGTAAAATCTCTTTATCTCCTTCATTCTTCCTCCGCCAGGCGTATCCTGCAGCTCCAGCTGTTGAAATATAGCACACAGTAACAAGCCTATCAACCACGCTAACTGAGGTCTTTGGAAAGAAAAACTGTCAAAGGAGACATTGATTTTAGTAGTATCTCAAGTGCAAAGCGTTGATTATTCTGAATTTCCTTCCCGAAGTAACCACTCCAAAAAGCAGCTCCTTTTATGTGGCTCAAAGCTATCTCAGAGTCTTGCCACTGATCTCTGTGGGACCAGTCTTTCAAATTACCACTAATTCTTGGAATTAAAACACTGTATCCCGCTTCCAGCAACGTTTTGCAAAAACCTCTGGCTTCCTTTGAACTAAATGCTCCTTAGGCTCCTGCTTTATTCTTCTGTTGGGCTCACATGTCTGAAAGGCTTGGTATATAACACAGTCACTGATTATCAAAAGAAGGTAAATGTCTACTATTAGAGACAAATTGGAAATGTGTGCTGGGGCCTGAATTCATCCCACTGAACTATAGACAGCAAACAAGGTGCAAGAATTAGAAGTGCAAGTACTCTAGGATGCCCATAGAGTCAGCAGAGAGAGCAAGGCATTTTCTGGATGCAGAAATTTTTACATAAGACCTCTGACTTGACTGGTTGAGAAAGGTGACAGGACAGTTCTGTGACTAAGTTAAGGTGCTGCCTGAGTCTGTCATGAATCTGGATCTGAGTCTACAGTGAAATATGGGTGATTCTTAGAATATTAAGATACAAGGACTTTAGTACATGTTTCTGTCATTTTATCCAGCCTGAAAGAGCAGATTTTCAGTAATGAGCTGAACTATGGAATGACAGAATCATTTGAGTTGGAGGGGACCTCTGGAGGCCAGGTAGTCCAACCTCCTGCTAAAAACAGGGTCAGCATCAACAGCAGATGAGATTGATCAGAGCCATGTCCATTTGACTTCTGAGTAGGTCCAGAGGTATAGAGTCCACAACAACATCATGGGGTTTTGTTGTTGTTGTTGTGTTTTTTTGAGGGGTGGAGGAGTTGATAGCTACTCCTGCATAGGAACATCTTGTCACCAGTGAGTTTAAGGTCAAACACACCAGCAGAGAAAACCACATGATGAACATTTTTGTACTAGTGAAGGATACACTTTTTAGCTAGAGTGAATGCAAACTTTTGGCTAGGTAAGCGTACAGGTGGATGAGCCAGTATGAAGCCACAGGACAGTGCTGAACATTGCAAAGTTTTACTGCATCTAGGATCACACCCAGTGTTTTGAAGGTGTTAGCACTTACATAGATTTACAGGGACTGTGGTCATGCACACTCCTATTAGAGCCCCATCTTATTGCCATACCCTCAGGGATAAATAAGTGTTTCTTTACACACTGAAATCACTTAGCCTTAACTTAGATTTGCTGCATGTGAGGACTTACTTGTCAATAACACTCCCCAAGACATGTATGTCATGTGAATTAAGTGACAAAACAAAGGATAAATTGAACAGTTATTTCAAGGATAAATAATCTAAAAGGATCCCAAAATGTAAGCATTGACATCCACATATCCCAATAGGATTAATTTTCTTATTCCAGTGTGTGATGTCTTTTTTTTGCCTTAAAAAATCTGGGAAATCAACTATCACTTACATAATCTGCACAAGGGTTTAAGGGTCACTGTTTCAGGCATATTTCTGGAAAAAATTTCTATTTGCAGGGTCATGGGTGCAGTTACAAGAGCTTATGGACAGCAAATATTTCATGTCAACTTGCAGCATTTGTTTCTGTTTCTTTTCCTAAGAGCTGCTCATGCTGTGTCTTTTACAAATTAATCTGAAATTTCAAAAGACCACACACTTGGTTTTTCCATTATTTTTTTGTCCAGAAGCCCCTAAAAGGGAGAGGAGCCTTGTTAGAATGATTTCTTTCCAGAATAGAATTTGAACTGGAATTCCACTGGTGAAATGTTATTTTGTTCTGGCCAGCATCCATAAGTTCCATCTTCACATTAGAAGTTCATCATCTTGCTTAAGCTGGAACTGTGTCCAGCTGGGGACATGCCATTCACCCCCCTTCATCATCTTACTAAATATTCAGAGAATGATTTCAAACAGCTAAAAATGTGTGGCTCATAATATGCAACTTGAATTTGTAGTAACACTATCCGCACAATAGTAAGGAATTTGCAAACTATAAAGATTATTATCTTTGCCCTTAAAGATTTATGTCCTTAACAAGGCCAGTTCCATATTAGCAATGACATGCTAAGCAGTCACTTCTTTTGGACTTGACAGCATTTTGCCTACCTTCTTTTATTCAGCAAAATGCACAAAGCTTAGAAATTCAGAATGAAACTGAGGTTAAGATAGAAGTTGTCATAATAACTGTTTAGTCCATAAATCAAAAGAAATAAAACAACAGATGTCAGCCTATTATCCCACTAAACAATTTGAAGTAGGAAATCCTGAATAACCTTATTACTGTTTGCCTGAAAATGGATTAAAAGAAAACTTCAGGAAATTGCTCTTTTGTTCTTAATAATATGTAAATTTTCGTTTGATCTCTACTGACTGTGCACTGTTCTTTGAGATCAAATCTATTCCTCAGTTTAAACTTCCTGTGTGAAATAGGACATTGCTCTGCACAACTGTTTTCAAGGAAGTGTTGCAGTCATGTTTTCAGAGACTTTACAAGTGTAGTCCTTCAGGAGTAGTCACTTCACTCAGTAGCAGAGGTTGTTTGGTACATTTGACCTTATCCTCCATTAAAAAATTACAATGTACTTAATCAGGTCTAATTTCAGCAAATTTTGTTTGTTAATTAGCCTTCCTGTGTCTTTGAGGTTAATTAGGAGATCAACTGTGCATTTGGAGGATCCAAAATTTCAAGATGTGTTAGAGGTCAGAGAAACTAAGGTATGGAGATCAAGTCCCAAATGTCTTTTTTTATTGTTTGAATGTTGAATGTGAACAATTAATCTGGAAAAATGCTCAGAGAGGTCCCACCAGCCCACACAGTGCCTGTGGTTTTGGGACCACAGCAGTGGCCTACAGTGTCCTCGGAGTTATCACCCTCCTCTCCAGTGCCTGTGTGGTGCTACCAGCCATGACCACTGCTCCTCTCAAAGCCTCTCTCAACAGCCTTCAGGCAACGAGCACAAAGTATGGATATCTCAGATACTTTACCAAGAGTCAGAAATCTCAGAGGAGATGAATTTGTCATTCCTAACCTTCTGTTTCTCCCATCATGAGCCCTTGTGTGCTTGCATCTGCGTCACCTTCATACCCGAGCCTCCAGCAGCAAGCAGGAGAGCATTGTGGTTCCTTCCAAACTAGTCAAACACTGTTTATCACTGTAGTTGCACAGGATAGTATTTTATTTTATATACAAAAGATAGATTCAATTTGGCAATACATTTTCTTTAAAAGTCAACCCCTCTAGTGCAGTAAAATACATTAGGTTTGATGTGCTTGGCTATGAAAAGCTTTTCTTTTGCCAAGGCTACATTGTCTGAAGTCTCAAAGTAGGAGTTATGTTATTTGAGATGAAGGGCAGAATAATTTGTGGTGCTTGGGCATGACACATGTAACTTTACACTTTATCTGTAGGTGTGATACTGGATTCTGCCAGTGCAGGCAGGCACCTGGTATCAATGTTCATTCTGGGACTAGTTCAGAAAAACTCAGAACTCCTGAGAAAAAACACACCTTTCTGTATAGGAAAGCAACCTAAAATGTCCAGAGATAGGCCAGCACTAGAAACGGGTGACCTACCCAGTAATTTGTGGGTGACAAGAAAATGGAAGGAGGTCTTCCTCTGTTTTTTTTTTTTGCTTTTCGGGTGATGCGTCAAAAGCAACTGCTATGTATCTCTGTCTATGTCTCAATAATTGTTTGCAGAAATTTGCTCATAGTAACATTTAATGCAGTGTTTATTCTAGAGCACATTAAATAAAACTTCATTTTGCTCTTGGGAGGTACTTTTCCTGTTATCTGCCTGCCATAGCTATTTGCTCCTGGCAAAGAGATCCTTGCAGTGAGGGGAGACTTTCATCACAGTTTCAGTGGACTGAGCATTGCAGCAGTCTCCAAATAACTGATGTTTCTGTGGGCAGGTTAGGCACTGAGCATCAGGGGAGATCATTATTTAAAATCAGTGCTAAGAAGGCCATTTCTAGTGTCAGTGCTAGGATGAGTCATTTAAAATCATTCCTGGAGCTACTGCAGAACAAGTTTATCATATTCATACCCCTGATCCAGATTATTAGTATGCAAATGCACGCTTCTCACAGAGAGAGCAGTTGCAGAATCTGGTCCATTTTTCAAACTGTATTTCTAGAACTGAAATAATCCATTGTAGAAACAGCCACTAGTTTAAAGCTGGGTCAGCTAGTGAAAACTGCCAGACAGCCTTGTATTTCCATTGCAGGATATGAAACTTGTTATCCACATACAGGTATTTTTCAAACTGCAGCTTTTATGTAAAACCGGAAGTGTCATGCTGTACATAAGTGGAGGTGACTGATTTCTCAGCCGGTTTCTATGTACAAACAACTATAAAAGATAGATGATACAAAATTTAGCAGACTACGTTCAGAGTACTAACTGTAGCAGCATTGTTTCACATCTTTGAATTTATAAACAGAGCAGTGTAATGAGAGAATCAGTGATTCATTTCACCCACTAAATAAAAAAAGTATGTTCCAGCTGTCATGACTTGCCATTAATAAAAGCACCTGTGTTTTGAACTAGATAATCAATAACACTCTAAATTTTGGAACAGGTTTTTATACATTTCAAGCACAGTTATTTCTCTTTTTTTATAACTTTTTGGTTTCTTGTTTTTCACCAAATCAAGAAGAATCAAACACTGAAATAGCGAATCTGAATCTATCTCTCTTTTCCCCTGCCATAAAGTTCATTTTTGAAGATCAAAGCCAGCATCTCAGCAAATGAGATTTAGGTGTCATTTGGCTTTGGCATATCGAATAAAAGTCAAGAGCTTTCCTTTAAATAGCATCTTTAAAGCTGTGTGTTGAGAAAGCTCTCTCTAATCCCCTCAGTAAATACCACAAACAGAGCAATAATAGACCATATATGTGTCCTATCAAATTTTCCTGCAGCTATTGCAACTGCAGTGATTTCTGCTGTAAAAGACGCTATAACAAAACTTAACACCCCATTTGACAAGTCAGAATGAAGCAATGTAATTTGTCTGCACAGTTTTGAACCTCTGGAGAAAATTTGCAACATGGTTTTAAAAATTCCACAACTGCAAAATGTCACTGGATAATATTTGAATATTAAACAAATCTGAAAAAGTTACGCATGTCCACGTGCACTTGTATTGAGAGAGACAGAGAGGGAGAGAGAGGCAGAAAAAACATGCTGTGGTTGTTTGCAAATTCCTACAGATGTTTATTCATTTTCTCTAGTTGAATCTCTATTTGGTATGCGATCAAAAGCAACTATATAAAGGAGTTTGCCTTCTTTAAGAGCATTCCTTCCATTAGTGATAGTATCTGAAGACAGGCCAAAGAGAGGATTTCTGAATGGAAATCTTGTTGATAGTTGTGGTAATCCAGACTGCAATTGGCTATTTTTCCATGTGGTTGTTGGACTGGGATTTTTGTTTATGGTTCTAGTTGATCACAATTTCATGTTCTCTACAGTCTTTGACACACAGCTTCAAACTAGAAAAGCACAGTTGAAATCCAAAAATAAGTTCATATCTTCCGTTACCACAGTCTTCAACTGTTTTCAAGAATTATTATGCTATGCAGTTTACTAAGGATATAAAAAAGTCTGTAACAGCTATTATCAAATTCAGCTGTAACCTTCCTAGCAACACTGCCCAACTGAATATCTGCAAAGCAAAATTTTGGCTTTGCAGATCAGTGTAATAATGGGAGAGTTCCTCAGAGAAGGCCTAGCACAATAAAAAAGCACAACAATACGGTTAAAAACCCTTGTGTAGAAGTAGCCTGGCTCACATGACTTCTCCCCATCTCAGAGATGCGAAGGTTAGAGTGAAAACATTGGATCATCTAGTCTGCCTCTTTAATTCAAGCCATAGTATCTCATTCAGTTATTCCTGCATTGATGTCAGCTGCTGAGGCTTGCCAAGAAAAATCATCTAAAAAGATACTGAGCCCTGATTTTTGAAAAAGTAATTCTTGCTGGCCAAGTTATTTACCTATAGTTCTTTCATTATGCTCTTTGACGAAACTGAATTTTAGTTGGTGATCATGCTAGGGAAATTCTGGAAAAAAATCTGTTGCTTGCAGCAATGGTAAATTAACAAATTTCATTCGACTCCTCATATATATCTCCAGAAGAAAAATACCAGAAGTCTTTTGCAAACAATCCCGTGACATTAATAAATAAAAAGTGGATTATTTTCCAGAAGTTGATGGAGAAATAGGGAAAAAATTGATAAAAGTTCATGGATGACTGGAGAGGGGCAAGAAGGACATAGGGCACTATATCCACATTTTCTCATGAGTCAGATCCACAAAATCATGATTGTTTAAAAAAAAAATCCGCCATCATGAAGCAAGTGGAAGAAAAGAAGGTTATCAGGAGTAGTCAGCATGGATTCACCAAGGGGAAATCATGCCTGACCAATCTGATAGCTTTCTACGATGACATGACTGGCTGGGTAGACGAAGGG
>Ga0065711_1005158_pt1 | contig 21136 bp, 15 predicted proteins | sample Hoacrofraction12_FD_59098 | JGI IMG/M metagenome (GOLD analysis project Ga0065711, IMG submission 59098) | Hoatzin crop microbial communities from Cojedes, Venezuela - Epithelial fraction 12 v2 (version 2) | ecosystem: Host-associated > Birds > Digestive system > Esophagus > Crop | place...
AGTCTGTAGCCATCTATGACAGCATGCCAGTCATGCGAGTTGTCCCACCACGTTTCTGTGATGGTGACCAAGTCGTAGCCATCCTGCTGTATAATGGCTTCCAGCTCCTCCTGTTTATTGCCCATGCTACATACGTTGGTATAGACACACTTGAGCAGGGCTGTCAATCTCACCCCTGACCCTGGCTTGCCACGCCTGCGCTCATCCCTAGTGAGCTGGGCAATGAACCCTTCCTGCTTCGAACCTAGTTTAAAGCCCTCTCAATGAGCCCTGCCAGCTCGTGGTCAAGAATCCTTGTTCCCCTTTGAGATAGCTGGACTCCGTCTGTCGCCATCAGGCCCAGTGCTGTGTACACCTCCCCCTGATGAAAGAAGACAAAATTGGACCAATGTCACCAGTCCCTGGGCCATCTGTTAATCAGGTGAGTTTTCCTGCCCCATTCAGTGCTGTTCCCTGCCACTGATGGGACTGAGGAAAACACCACCTGTGCCCGGATCCCTCAACCAGCTGAATAGTAGCACATTACCATGTTACTACACAGTCAGTGTTTCTTCTGGATGTTGTGTATATGAGCTTACAGAAGAAAATTCACCTCGAGAAGACTCATTGTGGCCACCTGTCTTCACTTTCCTGGCACTGTTACCACACCTGCAGATAGGTTCTGGAAATTAAATTTTTAATTGTTACATATTGCATATACACAGCTGGAGTTCTTTCCTCTGCTTTACTCTGAAGCAGTGAAATCACAAGAAAATTACATTGGGTTTGAATCATTGTTACTAGTTAGCAAAAGAAAAACATAAAATGGAGAAGCTGAGACACAAAACTGAGATAAACTCAGAAGCCCTAGGATTTGTAGGGGACAGAAAAATTAAAAAAAAATTCCCATCAAACTGAGAAAAAAAGAAGACAAATGAAGGTTTCCTTAATCGCTACCTTAGGGAATAATCTCAATGTTAGTGATTTCAGACTATAAACTTTTGGAGGATAAGAAATTAGTCAAACACACAGGTTCAAGTTTGTGTTTCTTTTCAGCCTTCCTGTGTGACTCCAGGCAAATTGCTGAAGGCAAATTACAAAGTGAACCCATAGGACCCTCCAACTTCAGCTCCAGATTGTCTTTGATAAATTTCATGCCTCTTTCCAGCAAGGTGATTTGTAAGCCAGGTGTCAGGTCTGCAGACTACTAGCGCAGGCACTTTACGCACAATGACTTACAAAGCCCAAGTGTTAACAGGCAGGAGAGCAAAGCTAGTCAACAGGCAAAACTAACTGCAAGAATGTATCTGAACTCTCTGAACTCTCTAAGGTGAAAAATGTCTGAACTAATGCTTCACATCAGCTATCTGTCCAAGGTTGGAAGACTGGGATACCTCCTGACAGAAGATGGCTGATGGAGAACCTGGTGCATTAATACGGTCTATCTCCTACCACAAGATTAAAGTCCACAGCTAGTCAACACAAAGCACCGTTCAAATCAGTAGATACTTCTGTTAAATTCTGCTCAAAGGGTGCTTAACTTTGCACTCTCAGGCCTTACACTGGATGACGAACTCTTGACAACAATTCTAACTTTAGGCTAGATCTGTTATCTTCTACAGGTGGCATAGAACCAGTCTCAAAATATTAATCTGCCACTTTTCTACCCCATGTTGAAACAAACAGATTACATGCCCTCACTTCTACATTGAACTTCTATTGCTGCATAAAGCAGGGGCATTGAAGACAGTGGAACTACTAGCCTGAAAACAGATCATTTTTTGGAGGTAACAGTGACAGAACTTTTGTATGATCATCTTTTGGCTAATGAACATGCACAGAGGATGGGATCCTTTGCCAAAAGGAAGACAAACACACATCATTCACTTTGTAGAGAATTCCTTAAACACTTCATTATACAGTCGAGTCAATTATGGGGTAGAGGAGTTGTTCTAGCCTCACTGCATGCAAGAAAATGAACATGGAGGCAGCAAAAAGACAACTCAAAGTGAGCTTAACTCTATTTTATGATACACTGTTTATAAAACTCCCAAATTACAAATCCCCAGATTCTAGAAATCAGCAAATGCTAGAGAATTCTGAATTCCTTTCTTTATTCTGGGGACATAAATCCCTTTCTGATAATGGAGATGATTTCAACCCTAGTCTCCTTGCACATCAGCCCTTTACTCTGAAGAGCAGAAGAAAAAATACCCTACTTCATAAAGATGTTGTGTAGAGAAGTGTATAAATTATTGAGATCTGTTCTGATACAGAGAGGTCATATATGTATGTGTCTGCATCAGACGCAGATAGCTAGAATTGATTGCTGCATGAATAAACATTTACAGCTTCGGGTCCAGCAATAGTAATGTCCCTTCTCTCATCTCGTCTTTTAGTTTCTAAACAGTCATGTCCTGCACGTCTCTTTGCAGACTGTATACTGGAAAGGGCAAACTCTTGTTATTCTTCTGTGCTATACACTAAGCCCTTTCTGCCCCCATTACTGTTTGATCTTTTGCAAGGTTATCCTGCTATGAATTATAGGATGTAATTAAGGAAGATGGTTTTAATCCTTCTCTTTGTAAATGTACAATCTATTTATACAAGAACCAGCTACATGATATTGTGAATTTTGTACAGTCTATAGCTGAGGGTGACAAAATCAATTTCTCTGGTAAATCCTCCTTACCCTCACCCTTCTAACTTCAAGCTGAACTTGATTCAAATATCCTTTTGTCCAATTTAGAAAAAGCTTCATTCATTTTTAAGTTTCATTTTCATATGAAAACTGTGTGAAATAGATTGATCTCATGGTATTTTCAACCATGACCCGAAGTAGAAAGTACCAGAAATGCCATGAGGAAACTTGCTCCTGGACTGTTCTCCGGGCAAGGTTGCCTGGAGAAATTAACGAATGAAATTCAAGTGAGACTTCTGGGAGAGCCCACAAATGCAAGTGTTTACTTTAAGGGGTAGCTACAAAGGTCTTGGAAAGACGTAACAATAAGACATTACACTAGAAAACATAAATCACTGGCCTTTTAAGCAATGCATGGCTGAGCTAATTTAATTTGAAAGACTTCAAATACTGGTGCTAGTTGTGCCTAGATTGCTGAGCAAGGACATTCTGCTATCCTCCACACTGTTGGGTCCCTGAGTGTCCACGCTGAGGGACATGTTGCAGAGTTTGTGTTGTCAACCTCTTCCTGCACTGTGCTGGCATTTTATTCCATGGAAACCAAGGGACTTGGGAGAATGACACATACCCTAGCCTCATCCTGACAAGCAGTCAGTGTACGGTCAAAGTCTGCACTTCAGCACTGTTCTTCCTTCAGCACCCCAGTTTGTATAGACATTTTAGTAACAGTTTAACATAAGTTTTAGATTCTTGCAGTAATATTCAGAAGCATCATCCCCATGCTAGGCATTATAAAACTGGGGGAAGAAAGAGCTCCGCCCCCAGAATTTCAATCTGACATAAGAAAAGGGTAATGTTAAGACAGAAGCAGAGCGGTGGGAAGTGGTTTTGTATCCTAGCATTGGCATCTTGCCCAGACCATTCAACAGCTTTATTTGCACCTATTGTCTGTGTTATTCTTTGCTACCTGCACTACTATGTAATGATGAGGGCTGGGAGTACCCAGGTGTTCAGCAGCATGGCTCTTCAGCCAGGGCTGCAGCAATCCCACCTCTGATACAGACTGGTGTGCAGAGTGATTTGTAAAACACGCACACATTATCATGCTATATACTCCCTCACATGGAAGAAAATTTGTGCAGAGTTTCCAGAATCCTCTGACACCTTTGGATGACAGACTGAATCTGAAGGTTTGTGCAGCTATAAACTGTTGTTCTCCTGCTCAAACAATAATGGCAAACATCTATAGACAGAGACAGGTTGGCTGGGAATCAGTATGCTACTGGTGAATGCTGAACATCTGCTGGAGCAGGGAAGGGTGGTGTAGTGACCTCTACATACCAAAATTCTATAGAAATTAATTCTGGGATAAGTCCAGAGAGACACTATTGATTCTGGCAGAATTATTCTGGATGCATAGCATGTAACTGAAAGTACAAATTGGCCCGACATGTAATCTGCTTTGGGATGAAAGGCACTATTTAAATGGAAAATGCTATTATTATTTCCCTTCTAGGGCTAGTGAAGCCCATAGCTTTCATCTTCAAGCAGAAGGGGAGGGTGAAAAGAGAGTGATCTTGTTTTTCTTTAATGATAGAAAAAAAAATTAAACACAATATAAGGATGCCATATAATATAAATGTCAGTGGGAAAGTAAGAAAAAAAAAAGAAAATGGAAAGGAAAGTGAAGGGAAAAAAAGGAAACAAGAAACCAAGAAAAACTGAAGTAGACTTGACCTCAAAGGAGCTGAAATTGAGTTAAAGTTTACTGCTGAAGTCAGGTTTCCCTTGGGGGGTAGGCTGCCATTTAAGCTATTTCTTCTCTTTTACTTGTACAGTATAATTCCCCTAATAAAATGCTATAGGTCAAAAAAGAGCTCTACTACAGTCGGGCTCTAAATTCCATTTACTAGCAAGAAAACCCTCCCCTTGTATAAAACAGCTTATTATTATTTTGTGGAAGCATTATTTTCTAAGTACTACCGTACAGATGAAGAAGATATCATGTATCCTGGTAGTCTGAAGCAAAAGCCACTTCTTCAGTGCACTAGCTCTTGGCAGATTTTTTTCCCAGGTCTGCTTCTGATGCACTGTGTGCCTCTTCTTCCGCATTTTGTACTTAAAACAGTGCTCTCAGTGTATCCAGTTATATTTTAGAAGGTGACTGTTATTTTTATTTTCTTTTCACCTTTACTTACATTATGTTTTGTCTTTCCTACTCACCCCTCCCTTCACCCACAGTCACACATAAAAATGTCTCTTCCGTCGAGTTGAAAAACCACACAGACTGGTGACTGATTGGACTTCACCAGAAACATGGTTAAGCAGATTTTAGGCCTGACACTGTTAATGAAAGAAAGGAGCAAACTGACACTAATCAAACAAATAAATAAAAAAAAAAAACCACCGGAAAACTCTGTGTATATGCATTCTTTCAGTTATGGTACTTGTCAGTGCTACTTGTAACAGCAGGTGATGAGGAAGCTTCAGACAGAATAGTGATTTTGCAGTTGATGGTGCCCCTTGAAAGACACACAGGGAGACTATACACCCCACTGTGCTGGCATCAAGCTTCATTTTCCCTTGTCTTTCCAGCTCTGAAAAGCAGCTTGCTGCTGCCACAGCATAACCACTGGCAGAGACTTTGTCGCTGAAGGGAACTAACTTTACACTCTGATGTTGCTTGTTGAGACAGAGAGTGTGTGATCTTTCAGTAGGGAGAAGAAAGAGTTAAGCCAGACAGGGGGTTTTGTGCTGTCTGGGGGTTCTGGCGGATTTTTGATATGGAAGCAAGAACCCTGAAGTCTTTACATCCCCGAAGGAGCTGGAGACTGAATTTAGAAGGTGTGTTTATAATCACCCTTTGCTGTGTTTCAATACTTGTTAGAAAAGGAAGGTTTCTGAAATGTCCACCCTTTACATGTGGAACTATTCTGGCCTGTGTCTGTCTACTTGGAAGCTTAAATGCATCTCGCTTGTTATCTTTTGGGCTGACACTCTTCTTCTTTTGCTAAGATTTCGCTTAAAAGGTTGGCATGGGCAAGTTAAAACCAAGAGTCTTTTTCTTTTGTTTATTTAACAGCTAAAGAGCTAGAATTTCTGCTTCTCAGACTCAGTTTTTTAATAACAGCATTTTTTAGTGCTCTGTTATTACTCCTACCTATTGTTTCTTTTGTTAGGCCAACATATTATTCTACCTGGAAGATCAGAATTCCTTCAATTATGAACAGAGGACTACAAAATCTCTAAGTCTTGTACTAAGGAGACAAGAATGTGAGATGAGGACAAAAAAAATATTGCTTAACCTTCTTAAAAAACATACGTTCTCACAGCATTTCAATATAAGCCCTGGAAAATCAGCAGAAATGAACCACTCTTGAGACCGCATTTTCCTGGAAACCAGCCAGATTTCTAAATCCTGAGTGACCCTGCTACCAGCTTGTTTGTTGGTGTAATGGGGGCATATTTTCAATGAACTCGTGATCCTTCTCAGCAGTCAGGAGGTGATGGGTCCACTAGCTGCCCAGAGCTGGTTGTGCAATAGGCATTCCGCTCCTTCAGTAGGTCCTTAAGATAGGTGGGTCTGACTGCAGCTGCAATGCTCTGATATCTGGCAGCTAATGTCAGCCCTGCTTGTATATGTTACTTTCCTCCTTGCAGCTTTTCTATTTGCCTTGGGAAAAGGAGAGAGCTGGAAGAAGGCTTAATTTGATGTTCTGTTTACAATTTACAAAGACATCACAGTAGTACCAATGCAACAATTATGATTTTACATGTCAGTGGGGACTGGATTTAGAACTACCCAAGCTATTAGTATTGAGAAATAAAACACACACTAAACACTGGATTAAGTTACCTGACTGAAACACAGAAAACATTTCTCATCCATCTGAGGTTTACACTAATAGAAATCACAAATATATGTCTCCTTTTGTTGTGCTATTGTTGCAAAATAAGGTGATGTGCAGGGGGGTATATAGTGTATAAGAATAAGGAACTTCACAAAAATTGAGCAGAAAAAAAGGACTGACTATCGGAGGTCTCCGGCAAGAATACCCACAAGGCCGTATAACTAGCGCTTCTAAAGAAGTGCAGATAAACCAGCAGGCACCAAGATAAGGAACTGGAGAAATTCACAAACTGCTCAATGATCCAGCTCATAACCATATAGGCAAGAAAAGACTCAGAACTCATGGAAAGGTGACTAAGAAGTACCACTTCTACAGCCACCAGACACCACCAAAGACCCCCACCAGAAACTTTCTAGCATGCATAATGACTATGCAAATATGATAACTAGTTCCAGAAAATAGAATAAATATGTATGAACATTCCAGGAAACCTAATGCACATGTATGTAACAGGGTGATACATGCTTGGAGTGAGACAATACGTAGCATGCACAATAGGAGGAACTGTACCCCATGCATCCAGCTCTGTAATAAAGAATGCTTGCTTTCTAAAACTCCAAAACGAGCTTTAGAGAGTGTTTGTTTTTGCTGACTTATGGTATCACTATCTTGATTACCAATGAGGATATGAAACATGCAAACAGAAAATTTGAGCCTTTCTATCCTGTACTAAAAAAGAGGAATAAGTATCTTCAAGGTGTACCGCCACTAGAAACTTCAAAGTAAAGTTAAAAGACTGCCCATGTTGAGATGATTTATCAGGAAATCATGTGCATGAGGACACCATAAGGCATCTGGCTGGAATTCAAGCCTGTGGCCTGTGCTCAGTGCTTAGGTTTGTGCCATATCTGATCGTACATCTGAAGTGCAGGTAGAAAACAGCCTGAACAGCTGGTGACTCAATATATGCTTGATTTAGGTAGAATCCAAGAACATTTGAAAGTAAATTTGCTGAGGTGATCCTTGAACAATCCACAATTTTTTGCAAGGAATCTTACAATAAGAACTGCATGTCTTTGGAAATTTCTGATACTACATTTTCCAATACTATTTTTAAAAAAAATGGTGTATGTTTTTCACTACTTGCTGTTTTGATCCAGGCTGATAGTTAGCAGTCAAAGCCTCAAACAGTCATGACATTTTTCTCACTAAATTTGTCATTTTGAGACTTAGGGCAAGAGTGCTTTTAGCTTGTTGCTTCTTGTCAAAGCTAGCACCAACTGAGAATCATAGCTGGAGCACAGGGATTTAAAATGTAGACCAGAGAGTTGTTCCTCTCACAGTGCAGAGTTATACTCTGAGACTCAATACCACAAAGTAATGTGGACATTGGAACTTTTCATGACTCTGAAAGGCAACAGGGAAAAATACTGGAAGAAAAATCCACTGAAGACTATGAAATATGGAGATTCCATAGCAGATTGTACAGCTGCCAGAGCTGCAACTTATGAAGGTCTGAAAGAGTATGTGGAAGAATCATCGGTCACTACCTGACATTATGCTCTTTCTTAGGTAACTTTTCTTGATCTCTGTCATGGGCAGAACTTCAATCTGACCTAGTAAGTGAGTTCTGTATTTGTTTAACAAAGTGGGGAAAAAAAAAAAAAAAGAAGAAGGGCAAAAATTATTCCAATTGTGCTTACAGCCTGGGATAGATAATTAACCTTGATTTTTTGAGCTGCAAACATATTACAAAGCCAAAGACCACCCCTCACCCCTCATTGCTCATGACCCATGCTAACAGACCGATAGAGTCAATACAGCTGCACCAATTTGTCTTTGTCACACAAGAAAGGACAACAAGATCAGGACCTTGAACATTTACTAAGGTTCCCATGCCTTTGAACTGACCTACTTCCATGTGGTGATTTGTGGTTTCCTAATGTAACCAAGTGGAATTTTAGGTTTTTGGTTAAATGTCTTACTAGATTTTTGCCTTTCTTTGGTCATGAATCTCAGAATAAAACCTGTGAGCAGTGACAGGGAGAGGGTGAGGGAGAAAACAAGAGAGGAGACCCAGGCAGCAGCAAAAGGAGTCAATCTCATTCCTTTGGTTCCTCTGACCCCAGTCTACTGAACCTTAACTTTGTAGATTCACATTTGAAAGGAAAGAAGTGAACAGCTACTTCTTGGTTCCTGTTTGCATGAGCACAAAATATTCTATGTTGCTCTTTTAAGAGGACCTTGTTTTACACAGGATTTTAATACAGGCATCCAACAAGGTCAAAAATAGTGACCCTTCGAAACGAAAAGATTAACGTTTTTATAGATAGGAGAGGAAAATAGGCGACTTGCAGCGGAGCATGAGAATTCTATCTTGTTTTTTCTTTCTTTTTTTTTTTCTTTACAACAAATAAGGTTTATGGATTGCAAAGAGGAGACTTCCCCATTTAAAAATAAGTCTTTTACAGTATTTTCCAATTTAAAGCTGCATGCAAGTAGCACTCAGGATCATCCAAGAAAGGTCTGACTCACTAGTTTTTCAATTTAGTTTGTTAATAGCCTGCCTTTCATAAAAGCATCAAGCACAATAACAAAAATACTTAAATCAATAGGATGATGCAGCAATGCCTCACAGAAGTGATATTTTTGAAATAAATATATACCATTCAGCCTGGCTTGCTTGACATCAAATTTATGTACTCAATAAGAAAGCATAATTAATGGTCCCAAACTATATGTTCTTTCACCTATTTCACATCTCAAGAAGCTGAGGATTTTGTCACAAAGAGGGGGGGAGGAAGAATGGAGAAAGTGTTCCATTCATAAATGAAATGGGCCCATTAAAAATGACTCTCTCCCCAGCTCCTTACCAATGTCTCCTGGGGACTGGTGTGTATTTTATTAAGAAACAGAGCGTGGAACGTGCTTACATTTCACAAGATCTATAGCCAGGTTATTTATATTCTCTCTGTTCCCCTGCTGACTCCCTAGGCTTTCACTAATTTTGAGGGAACAGAAGAGATGCGCTAGGAGCCCAGATTTTCTATGTATGTCGACATATCCTTACTAGGGTCCACGCCATCTATATAACCCTGTATCCACCATGTGGACCTATAATGAAATTTAATTTGCTACTTTGATTTTCAATGCCATCTGGCCAAGGCTGAGCCCTTCAGTGACAGTGGTAGGCCCTCCAGGATAACGTATTTAAGAACAGGGAAAAAAAAACAAACAAAGAACTGAGCAACTGCAGCTGGAGAGAGGAGTGAGAATGTGTGGGAAAAACAACTCTACAGACACTAAGGTCGGTGAAGAAGGAGAGAAAGAGATACCCCATGAGCCAGACCAGATTTTCCCCTGCAGATCATGGAGTAGACCATGGTGAGGCAGGCTGTCCCCCTGCAGCCCATGGCGGTCTACAGTGGAGCAGATGTCCACCTGCAGCCCATGCAAGACCCCACACAGGAACAGGTGGATATGCCTGAAGGAGGTTGTGACCTTATAGCAAGTCCACACTGGAGCAGGTTTGTGGTAGGACTAGTGGACCCATGAAAAGAGAAGCCCATGCTGGAATAGAACTTGTGATGCTGTAGGAGACCCACACTGAAACATTCTGTTCCTGAAGGACTGCACGCTGCGGAAGGGACCCACGCTGCAGCAGTTTTTGAAGGACTGCAGCACGTGGGAAGGACTCACACTGGAAAATTTCATGGAGAACTGTCTCCTGCAGGAGAAACCCCCTCACTGGAGCGGGGAAAGAGTGTGAGGAGTCTTCTTTCTGAGGAGGAAGGAGCAGCAGAAACAATGTATCATGAACTGACCACAACCCCCAATCCCTGTTCCTCTCTGCCACTGCCAAGGAGGAGGTAGAGAAAATCATGAGCAAAATTAAGCCTGGAAGAAAGGAGGGGTAGGACAAAAGTTGTTTGTTTTTTATGATTTGATTTTGTTTCTCATTATCCTACTCTGATTTGCTAATAAATTTAGCTAATGTCCTCAACTTGAGTATGTTTTGCCAGTGATGGCGACTGGTGAGTGATCTCTCCCTGTCCTCACCTCGACCCATGAATCTTCCATTATAATTTCTCTTCCCTGTCCAGCTGAGAAGGAGAATGATAGAGCAGCTTCAGTAGGCACTTGGCAACCAGCCAGGGTCAACACACTGGGACGTTGTGTGTGATTTGGAGAAAAAGAAAAAAGTTTTGTATATGGGACTACTTTTTCAATCAAAAGCAGTTTGGTGCTTAACTGCCTTGAGGGATTTTGCAAGTCTCCTCATCTCCCTGTCCAGTCTGGAAGAAACTGAAGGGGGAAGTGTATTGACATTGTGTGTCTTCAGGCAGGTCAACTAAGAGCTTCAATTTTAAACAAAGGAAAGAGATCAGAGCTAAAGCCATCCACTGAATAGCAGAACGGGCTAAAGTATTACTGCCCTCCAACACTTTACTTCCTTTCCACAAGATGATTATCCCTCCTGGAGTAAAGTCAGACAATACGGTCATTACTGGACACACTCAGAGCCACTATGGGTTTCAGAGGAATTGACACACACCTGTAGTGTTTCTTTAAGCCAAGCACGGAACTGTGAGTAGGAAGGCAGAGCAGCAGTCTCATCCTCCCTTCTCCCTTTTCTACTATGATGGTGGAAGAGTAGAGTTGATAGAGATGGAGATGGAGGGAAAATAATGAGCCTGATATATCATCTCAGTGAGGTTTTTCCTTGCTGTTTGTGACCATTTTTCATTTGTGCCTAGCACTAGTCATTTTTTCTTTGTTGTTGTACGTGCTATGCCTATCCATTAATTCCTACTTTTAATTCCTATAAAGCTCTTCTAGGCCATGGGCTGACTCATATCTTGTCCAGGTACAAACAAACTTTGCAGTGTAAACCTAGCCTCAGGTTAGAAACTGAGTAACTACTGTTCTCAAACAGGTGAAGCTGTAGAGGGTTGTTTTAGGAATAGTTAGATTGTTGTGAGGATAGGACACAGAATTCCACCAGCACCCTTCAAAAATTTCTCCTGGAAGGATCAGATGAAATGACCACGGTCTGTTAAAATACTGATCTACAACTACCCAACCTTTTTTTTTGACCAAAGCACCAAAAACATAATTTCTGAGGCCAGTACTAGGAAATAACCATCAGTGTTCCCAACAAGGAGATAGTAATTTATTACATTATTTTGCCCTTCTAGTCACAATTCTGATTCCTACTTCACTTCTCACTGGTAGCATTTCTGAGAAGTGGTTTTGTCTGGTTGATCCTCCCATGTTTAAGACAGGAGCCTAAGATTTTAATGCATGTGTTGTATACTGTTCTGTATCCCATGTGCTCAGATTTTTTCTGTGTGGTCTTATTCTACACCCTGCATTTGTGACAGGTGGAAATCCAAGGCACCCTAAAGGGTACTACATTCATGAAGCACCCCCCCAAGGTGTGGAACAGATAGTCATAGAGAACAGGAAATAAAGGGGACCTGAAGAAGTCAATGTGAAATGTAGTCACTTTTAGAGTAATACAAAAACAGTTTGACAGCTAGAAGTTACCTAGCAGTCGATAATCATATTTTAATCTAAGTTGCTTATTGCTGTCTTCACATTCCAACTAATCAAACACAATAGATAGTCTTATGTTACACATACAGTAAGAATCTTCTTTAGTGAAGGAAAACTGAGGCACTGAAACATTCACCGATCATTTATGGAGAAATGGATAAAAGCTAAGAGGCTTAACTCCTTGTCCTTTCCATGAAGCATGGCACTAGTCTGCATCCTGTGGCCAGAAATCATAGTATAACAATATAAAACTGAGTTCTGATTCACCTTTCAGTCATTCTGAAAAACAAACACACACACAAACAAACAGAAAAGCCCAATATTCCCGAAGGTTTGTGTCTGGGGAAAAAGTGAAACAATCAGAAAAAGAAAAGAAAGCAGGTCTTCAGGATTTAGTCTAATGTTTTATCACTGAGCAGGTGTCATTTTTTTTATATATATATTCTGCTTCCTTTTTTGCAGCATTGTCCCAATAGCTGGTTGATACCAAACATAGCAACTCCCTCATTATCCTGAATATCTTCTGAGCCAAACTCCACCTGGAAATAGGGCTGCACTGACTCATAAATCTCTGTGGCTGGATGCCTGAAAATGCATGTAGAATCCACCACTGGGTTTGGACATAATAAATAATGAAAAATGAGGCTTGGTAGTTGCCATGTTTTGTAATGAATTGTAGCTAGGGAAAAGAGACAATGGGAACTATCCTGAAACTTACAAGATTAGATAGACCTATTTAAAAAAGGGCTTATTTTTGGTGGAGTGAAATAGTCTTTGCAGAATTTTACTTGTCGCGTAGCAACTTACAAACAAAAGTAGAAACTACCATTAAAGAAAAGGAGAAAACGAAAGATTATTGTTTTGGTTTGTCCTGGAGAAATGCTAGGTGCCAACAAAAACTGCTGTATCACTCTACCTCCTCAGCTGGACAGGGGAGACAAAATATGATGAAAGGCTCAAGGGTCAAGATAAGGACAGGGAGAGATCACTCACCAGTTACTGTCACGGACAAAATAGACTGAACTTGGGGAGAACAGGAAGTTTAATTCATCACCAATCAAATCAGAGTAGGATAATGAGAAATACATCCAGATCTTAAAACACCTTCCCCCACCCCTTCCTTCTTCCCGGGCTCAATTTCTTTCCTGTTTCTCTACCTCCTCCCCCCCTGAGTGGCGCAGGGGGACAGGGGAATGGGGGTTACGGTCAGTTCATCACACGTTGTCTCTGCTGCTCCTTGCTCCTCATGCGGAGGACTCCTCACAATCTTCCCCAGCTCTAACGTGAGGTCGCTCTCATGGGAGACAGTTTTCCACAAACTTCTCCAACATCAGTCTCTCTCATGAGCTGAAGCTCTTCACAACGTGCCCCAGCGTGGGTCCCTTCCACAGGGTGCAGACTTTCAGGAACAGGCTGAACCACCATGGGTCCCCCACGGGGTTAGAAGCCCTGCCAGCAAACCTGCTCTAACATGGGCTCCTCTCTCCACGGGTCTGCAGGTCTTGGCTGGATCCTGCTCCAGCACAGACTCCCCAAGGGGTCATAGCTTCCTTCAGGCATTACCGGCTCTGGTGCGGAATCTCTTCCACGGGCTACAGGTGGATATCTTCTCCACCATGGACCTCCATGGACTGCAGGGCGACAGCCTGCCTCACCATGGATCTTTCGTCATGAGCTGCAAGGAAAGAGTCTCTGCTCCAGCCTCTTGAGCACCTCCTCCCCCTCCTTCTTCACTGACCTTGGTGCCTACAGAGTTGTTTCTCCCACATCTTCTCACTCCTCTCTCTCAACCACAATCTCACTGCAGCTTTTTTCTTCCCCTTCTTAAATATGTTATCACACAGCCACTACTGCCATTACTGATTGGCTTGGCCTTTGGCCAGAGGCAGGTCCATCTTAGGGCCATCTGGCACTGGCTTTACCAGACATGGGGGAAGCTTCTCTCAGCTTTTCACACAAGCCACCCCTATAGCCCCCCCGCTACCAAAACCTTGCCACGCAAACCCATAACAATGATACACTTCTGAGTCTGCTGCAGAGGGTATAATTAAATTAGAATCTCCACAATAGACTTAACATCTTCCTTTATCAGGAATAAAAATTTCCCGTGGAGTAATATCAAGTCTGATAAACTTTTGATTTTGTAGCCAAAAGATGTCAAAGTAAGGAACTTATTTTTATCTCCATAAGAACTAGTTTCAATCCCAGAACTTGAAGTCTAGATTATGTTTTTTCTTCATATTTTATTACTCTTACAGCACATAGTGAAAATAGATTATGGGCGTACTATCACAAGTAAAATCAACCATCTTGATGTCTCAGCATAGAGAATTCAGTTTAACCCAACAGATTTTTTTTTTTTTGTCCCCAAAATCACCATCTTGCAGGACATTTTGAAATCTTATGGGTTGATTTCAGATCCAACACTGAACGATAATTATATAGCTAAATGAATAAGCCAGAATAACATAATATCTGTGGAACGGTAACTGCTAGTTTCAGCTATCTCTACTAGATATTTCCAGTGAAGGTTTAAAACCACAATATGCGTCATTAAAATGCCATCAGTTACAGTCACTAAACCATAGTATCTGATGTACTGCTTTATTTTTTCTATGCCATATCTTTCATATTGTGCTGTGGCAAGTGTTGACTTTTTAATTGCAGTTGCAGTATGTCATCTAATTGGGCAATATTGCAGTAAGGAAGATGCTTTCTCGGAATCCAGCTGGCAGTTAATTTACACCCAACACAAAAACAGCTGAAGTCCACATTCTTTAAAATGTAGAAGGAATGTCAGAAATAGCCTCTTACTACAGGCAATCATAGATTTTCTGTGCTTTTACTTGAAAATTAAGACTCAAATTCCTTCATTTTCAAATAAAGGCTTGGGAGTTTGTTCGTATCTTTAAGGAGAAATAAGGTGTTAAGTTTCAGAAGTTAGTGATTATGTCAAAATACAGAGTTGTACTCATCATTTATGGTAGGTTAGCAATGCTACCTAAAACCGATGGTGTTCGAAAAGTCAGCTTAAGTACTGAAATCTGAGAAGGCAGTACAGGATATTTAATTTCAAGTCTACAGAATACTTAATTTTTAGTCACTTAATTCAGAAGACAGGTGAATTAAATCCATCTGAATTTTGAAATGCAAAGTTACAACGGTACCTGACAGAAGCCTAAACACTTAGTGAAAAATCTCCATCCTACAAAAGATAGAAGAAATTTGAAATACCCAGAGAGACTGAATTTAAGTGTTCGATATCTGTATGATTTTAACTTTGGGCAGAACAGCCAGAATCATTCAGTTTCTGGGCCTTGAGCAGCAGAGAAGGACAATAATTATAGCACTCTTTCAAGAAGCAAAAGTGTAGGGTTCAAGTGTGTGTGTTTTCTGTCCCATGAGAGCTCTTTAGTTAATCGGGGAAGATTTGAGAGTCTTAATTAGAATTAACTGAAACATGAACCTGAAATGAATGGTTTAAATACCTTTGTGAATGTCCTGGATTATAACTTAGGTGGTCCTCAATCAGCTGTTCTTGCAAAAGAAACGAAGTTAACTCACTTGAGGCAACTTAGAGGGATTTTCACCTAGACAGGGGTTCACGGGGTTCATACCTGTCCTTCTCTAGACAAACCTAACTGTGATTTCACTGGTTACCACACAAGTCTGAGCAAGTGATCTTGATAAATATGGGATCCCAGCTGGCCATGAAGTTCTCTTGTCTGAAAATGACAGGGTAGTTTGGAAGGGACCTCCAGAGGTCATCTCGACCAACCTCCTCTTCCAGGCAGGTCCAACAGGATCAGGTTGCTCAAAGCATATATAGGTAAGTACTGAATTTCTCAAAGGACTGCTATCCCATAGCCACCCTGATTCGGAGTTTGACCACTGTTATGGTAACAGTTTCCTTCCTTATATCTAATCAGAGTTTCATATGGTACAACTAGTGCCTTGTTGCCTCTTGTTTTGTACCTCCAATGGCAACCATAAGATGTCCTTCGGCCTGAGTCAGCCAGACTTATGTCATACATGGTGTGCTGCAGTCTCCTGACCATCCCGGAGCTGCTCTGCTCTACTCACTCCACTATGTAAGTATTTTTCTTGCATGAGGGAGCAGTGCTCCAAGAGAGGTCTCTCATGTGCTGAATGGAGGGGAATAATCACTTCCCCAGGCCTGCAAGCTTCACTCTTGCTAATGAAATCCAGTACGGAGTCAGTTTCATCTGTACAAGGGCATACTACCTACTCGTGTTCGACATTTTTTGCCCACCAGGAGCTCTCAGCTTCTGCAAAGATGCTTTTATCCAGTCAGCACTCAACCTATACCGTTGCAAGGGGTTATTTCATCTCAGATATGATGGCAAGTGAAGCAGGGCATTGGCCTCACCAACAGAAGGCACAGTCCCACAGTACTCAACCAGGGAGAGCCCAGAGGATCCCGGGGGGTAATCAGGCTGAGGTGGCTATCCAGTGGTCACCAAACAGGTTCCTACTGATGACACAAATCCAAGAGGAATAGGCATCCAGGGCCAGGATCAGATCTGGAGCCAGTGTGCTGGGTCGAAATGGTGTCCCATGATTGCCATGAAAGTCCAGCACAAAGAGTAATGTCTGACATCAAGCTGGGAAGTCAAATTTGTAGGTCTGCATCCAAGCAAGGGCCTGTATTAATGGGATACACATCCAGGCATGGGCATGGCTGCAACACAGTGCAGCATAGCTCAGACAGCTCAGACTAGTGTCAAGAGCCCTGGATCAAAAGCAGCTCTGGAGAGCAGGGACCCTCCACTGTTGCTACACCCAACTCTTTTTTTCACAACAGTCTGAACTGAAATTGGGCACCGGAGCCACATCAGAGGACTGGCCCTAAGTATAGGCAATCTAACTAAGAGGAGAGGGGAGCGCACTCAGGGCACGGAAACTGGTGAGCATAATGATCTCTAAGGCAACATTTTTGGTGTAAGGCTAAATAATTGAGCAGAGACCTCCTTGAAACTCCCAGGTTTGTGTCTGATGTCTGTTTTCCAGAAAACAATTTTGAAACCTCAAAGTTCTTTAGGGGACTTTGTCTGAGAAATACATCTTTTTCAATTTCTTTAATCTTTGCTAAATATCTTACCTACTGTCTATGCTTCAGGGGTGTTTTAATTAGCAAGACAGGTTTTTGCTGTGGCTTTCTTTTTGCCTGTGTCTACAGACATTTTAGCGGTAACAAATTACAAGGGAACATCCTGAATTTAGATAAAACCCCAAAATCTGTGGACTTCTCCACTTTACCCTTTAATTCCAAAGTACAGTTCGGGAAGATGAATTAAAGTTTTTCATCACTTAGTTGTCTGTCAGTCTTGTATGTCATAGTGCCAAATGCAGATCCTCTTGAAAGCCAAGCAATTTGCATGACGCGGTGGGATACGAATGATAAGGAACTGTCTGTGGTAGTGTTCTGTGCAGCTGAAAGTCCAAACATTGGTGGTTAAACAGAATATATAGCCTCAAACAAGAATCTATAGCACTGCTGGTTAGAATACAGGGTTACAGAATAAATCCAAATTTGAAGTATTTGAAAGGTTCTGTTGTTTCTGGTGGGATGCAGAATCCTTCCTAAGCTGAAGTTATTTTAATGCGAATCCTTAAACCCCTCTGTGACCACAGAACAAGACTAATTCAAAGTAACAATCAAACTAATCTGGTGTCTAGTACAATCAATTTAGAGATTAAGGGTCCAATTTATAAATCACTTACTTATGCCACCTACTTCCAGAGTCCTTGAAAATTACATGCATGCTGTTGCCAATTCACAAAGAAGCTCTTTATATTCATGGGTCTCCAGATCAATGTCTTCTTGTACTATGGGGAACTTTCAGCTCAGTGCCTCACTCTGTTTATCCAGACAGTTTAGGCAATGCACAGAAATATTGGAAACAGAGATGATGAGGAGAGTCAAATACATGGAAAGCAAAGGAAGCATTCACTACCATATATAAATTGATTTTTTTTTTTAATTTTTATTTCACTGACAGGACCCCTGAACTTATTGGTGAAATTCCCAGAAGGGAGAAAAACATGAAAATAACATCAATAAATTGCTAACAAAAATGATGTCCCAGCTCCCCTAACATCACAAAAGTCTGGAGAATTGATGGAAATCTTTTGCGTAGTGTTACTGTGAAACTCACAGAGAGTCAAGAAGATGTTGCTGTTCTGAGCTCTCCCAAAAACTCTAAAATTCTTCTCTGAGGGTTTCTTAAAACCAGTAGAGAGGATTCACATAAACTGATCTTATCAATGTAAAAGATGGTATAATAAGTATACCATATCAAAGATAGGAGGAACAAAGTTGCTTTTGGACCTGTGAATTTTTTCTGCACTTGTAGTTCTTGTATTTGATGGAATGGGCACCAGGAAGAAAGTATCAAGAAAGAATAATTAAAAAAGAAAGGCTTTATTGATATCAAAGGGTCTTATCCTTGATTCTTTTAACTGCTTTTTTCTCCATCTTTTCTTTTTCCTTTGTTTTTTTTTCCTTTTTTTTTTTTTTTTTCTTTAAGTCAAATTCAAACACCATTTCTGTTCTCAAATACTCCGGTGAAAATCTGACTCAAAACACAAATATTGAAGCCATGTTTAATGACCCACAGTTTCATATCTCCAGGTGCAGGCTTCATATTAAGCCTCTCATTACCAGCTCCCATTTGTCAGTTCCTGTGTTATATCTAAAATCTACATTACTTGGAACTAGGGGCAGAAGGAAAGAAGCAGTTTGGACCTTTGTTTTTGCATTTTTTGTAGGTGACGGAGCTGAGACCTACTTTACCACTTTAGCAGAGCTGAAAGGGCCAGCAGTCTCTAAGGAACCCTGGTGTATTAAAAATATTTAAAAAAGAATACTCTTCTAATACAATCTTAGCACCCACTCTGAATGAGGATATGGGACTCTGTTGAATCATAGTATCATAGAATATCAGCTTGGAAGGGACGTAAAGGCTCACCTGATTCAACCTTTCTTGACAAAAGCATGGTCTAGACAAGATGGCCCAGCATCCTGTCAAGCCAAATCTTAGTAGTGTGCAATGGTGAGGAATGTACCTCTTCCCTGAGGAGATTATTGCAATAGCTGATTGTTCACATAGTGAAAAAACATTATTGGTTTAGTCCTACTTAACTACAGCCCCAAAATACATTATCACAAAACGTTACAACAAAAGAAAGGAAAGGTTACTGTGAAATGTCTTTCATCAGTGGTCACTCTCTTTGCCCCCCTACCCTGACCTTCAGCAGATGCTCTTCTGCAAGCAGCTGCTTCCAACCACTGTCCAGCCCCTATTCTTATCAGTGAGATGTGGGGTTAATTATAAGCTTGATATTTTGTGGTATTATTGCTTACTGTTTCCTAAAATGTCTGAATCTTTTCAGGCTCTCCTCTATTCTGCAGACATACACTTAGGTGCATTCTGCAAGTAAATATTGGTTTAACCCTAAAACAAAATGTCCTATCTATATACATTTTGCATAAGTGTATGTTGATAAATAAGCTAGCAAGAGTATGCACTACACATACGGAATTTTTTAAAGAGGATCTGGATTTTATAGACTGTAAAATATGGATATTGCTCTATTTATCTTATAGCTTCGTGGAAAGGGGACAGTGGGGATTAGAATGCTATGCTTCATATATATATATGCTTGAGCACACTTCTACTTTCCTTCACACAACAACCCAATAAAAGAGGGGTAAAAGGGAGGAAAAAGTAAAGGCAAAAAATAAATAAATCATACATAACAGTGTAAAACAGCTAACAACTTGACTAGTAACTTCAAATTCAACTGAATTCAATAGATGTTTTTTCCTCCACCCTGGGTAGGCATCATATGAAACATGAAGTCGTACAAGACCTGTCATTTAGTGTCTGTCTCTAGTCTAGTCATAAGAATTTCATTCTAGAACTTTCAGGAAACTCAGACTATGGAGGATATTTTTTTCTTTACAATATTTCTGTGAAGAAGCACTGACAGTTTAGTTCATAGATAGAGCTCGCAGGGTAGGAAGATATGAAGTAATTTGTAAAGATCCTGCAAGAAATCCAAAGCAGGGGAAGGAATAGGAGCACTTTCTACAAGACAGGGCATAGATAGACTTGCAGGTTTGTTTTTTTTTTTATGACATAGGTTTTTTATCTGTCCTTTGTAAAAATTCAGGTCTTTAATGTAACCTAGTTATGTTAGTGCAGTGTTTTACTTGAGTTAGAAAGTGCAAACCCTCATCATGGCTAAGAACTCACTGCGAATAAATCTGGCCAACCTGAGTCAACAGAGCAAACTGAGTCAGTCTGTACACCTCTAGAGCCTGAAGTCATATCTAATGCCGCAAGCCCTGTATTGTCATCCCTTTCTAGTTTTAAACCATCCACCACAGCAGTATCCCAGCCTGACATAAATCTCTGACATCGCCACAATTATCAGTGATGCTTGTTACACAAATGGGTAGAGATATCTTTTGGTTTTATCATCTGACAAATGTACAACATTTTGAGTGGCTTTCACCTCACCTAATTTCAGTTATCTTCAGTACAGTTCTATTTGATTCGAGAGACAAAAGATCTTTTTCAGGAATAATTTATTTGATCCATTTTACAGATCTATTCTGTAATAAAAGTATTGCACCCTAGTACTGTCTAATTCTTCGAGTGACTATCAGTGAAGATGAGGTTTTAATAGGAACTTCTGCAATGTCCACATTTTGTGAAATGAGTATTGTCCACCAATACAAGGCAGTTAGCCAATTCCATCTTCCGTAACTACACACTATGTGCCTCAGTGTGAGCACCTGATCATGTTACTAATTCAGCTGTGAAATTTTTCTCTAATTAACAGGCCTCATTCTGTCTTGCTGAAAGGGGAATGTGATATTCTCCAGTGAGATCTGTGTTACGGCACCTCCAAGTGCCAGGTATATTTCATGCAAGCACATAAGCACATCAACTGATTTCTTAGTTGCTAGTGAGTGGTGTGTTGTCCTGGGTTTGGCCAGGACAGGGTTAATTTTCACCAGACTCCAGGAAGGGGCACAGCCAGGGGGTGGGGGCTGACCCCACCTGGCCAAACA
>Ga0065711_1005159_pt1 | contig 21135 bp, 15 predicted proteins | sample Hoacrofraction12_FD_59098 | JGI IMG/M metagenome (GOLD analysis project Ga0065711, IMG submission 59098) | Hoatzin crop microbial communities from Cojedes, Venezuela - Epithelial fraction 12 v2 (version 2) | ecosystem: Host-associated > Birds > Digestive system > Esophagus > Crop | place...
CACTCTCCAGTAGCTCCTCATCTTTCTTGAACTGGGGAGCCCAGAACTGGACACAGTACTGCAGATGGGGCCTCACTAGGGCAGAGTAGAGGGGGAGGAGAATCTCCCTCGACCTGCCTCCCACACTCTTCTTAATGCACCCCATAAACCTGATGTCGTGAGGAGAAATATCCCTTGGGATCACAGAATCATAAGGATCTGTTGAGGCTGTCTGAAGTTGAAGCAGACAAGAAATTCGTGTGTCTGTGAAAAGGGCAAGTGGAAGCTGAGGATGAAGATGACAAAAGTTGAGAGGGTGATAAAAGTCATTCTCCTTTTTAAATAAGCTCTCCTTGGAAGGTATGGGCAGGACCCCATGTGGACAGAAGTAGAGGCAACAAGGCAGCATGTATATTATCTGCTTGGGGGGAATTTAAGAAAAAAAATGTTCTTTAACATTGTTAGAGAAAGAATGTTTACTGTGCTGAAGAAAAACTATCTACAGGATTTCCATCGTGTATGCTTTTAAGCGACAGGTCAGAAAGACGAGCAGAGAAACTGGGGCTAGGGTTTGAAAGGTCTGAAAGCAGATGACAACCCATCAAAGCTAATGGACCAGGCAACATGAAAGGGCCAAGTGCTAATGTGAGAGAGAATGGGCTGATGCTGAAAGAGATCAGATGATGGGCGCAGAGGGAGAAAGTGGCTATAAAAAAAAAAAAATCAAAGAGAGTACTGCTTGAGAAAAACAGTCATGGGAAAGACACCACTGATAAGAGACGACTGAACCAAGGCTGAAATTTGAAGGGAGATATGAAAGGAAAGAAATATGCACTTGAGGGTTGGATGTATCATCATTGTAGGAGTTGAAGTTGTTTAGGATGAGTGGGGAAGACTGCAGGACAGGGAGAACTAGCAAGACTTTAAAGAAAGTTGATAGGTAGGATAGGAGGTAACAGCAGAATGAATGGAAAGAGAAGCAGCAGATGCAGTCTACTCAAAAGCCAGGAGAGAAGTTGGGACGGAGAGAAGATGCAGAAGAGAGAAGCCTGATAGATCAAATACAGATGGATTAAATTGGAGAATATGAAAGCATGCAAGCAGAGACAAAGAGAATTTAAAATAACTGTGAAGTAGTGGGATAATCCACTATTGCAGGCTGACTTCCCAGAGCTTGCAAAAGCTTCCTTGTCAAAGGACCACCTCACGCAGATATTCAAGCCAGTCCTTTGCTTCTGTGACAGCAGACCACATGTTGCGATGTTTTCATATTTACTGTTACAGATCAATATGACAAAAAGTATTTGCACCGGCATCTTGCATCTGATTGCAGGAAAAATAGAATCTTGTGACAGGTCAACCACCAGGTGGCATTTTGATTGGAAAAACAAAACAAAACAATCCATTGTTCAATGCATATTCAAGGATGAGTTAACAGAAATACCGCTAGAACAAATAATGCTCTGTGGGAACATACGTGCGTGTGCGTATTTGTCCAGTAGCTTGGGATTTAGGAGATCTAAGGACAAGTGGTGAAACTGTCAACACTTCTGTGACTATATAACAAGATTCATGTTTCTCTAAGTTGTGTATGGATTGGAGATTGGACGAAAGGAATGTAATTGCCTTTAGAAGCCTTCATATGCCAAATCCATCAACTGAGTTTGGCCAGAAAACCAGTATGTCTGAGAAACAACCTTGTAAATCCATTGAGGAAGGATATCTGTGCTAGCAGCACTCTTGAATTAAGCAAAGAGCGACCATCATATTAGCTGGACTCTGCCTACTGCAAGAAGATTTGAAGGTTTCTTAATGATTTGCTTTTGTGCCTTCAGATATATTGCTTTCATTTTTTTTCTTTGCTCTGTGGTAGGATTTATGATACACCCTTTCCTGAGACTTTTAATGTGTTTTGTCTAATATTGTATCTTTTACACCCTAGTCACCCAGGATTAGCCACTGAAGAACACATGCCCAGTACTTCAAAGCATCATGTGCACTGTAAGGCAGGACTGGTGTGGAAACACACCACTCTGGGTTGCAATTCAGGCAGCTCCACAGCTTCACATGTTCCGGGACCTGTGTTTTGCAGTTCAGATTAGTTGATATCATTGCCTGAGCTTTGGTGGTGTGCAGAAGCTAAGAGCCATGGTACACCTCACCGCAGAAGCAGACAGCAAAGATACTTCTACAAAACAAAATTCCTAGTAAACTCTGGACAAAAAGAAATGGGAATAAAAGGTTCTTACTGAAGTTCTGTGGTGGAGAAAACAGAGCCGATAGACTGTACAGATAAAAGTCAAATGTGTTTAAAAATGAAAATAATTCCTAGTGTCAGTACTCTTTTTTTTTTCTTTTTCCCTCTGTGTCACTGTAGTAATTTTCAAAGACAGGCCATTCATCCTACTTACAGTGACTGATGGTCATTTCAGCTGCAAGAGTGAGGTCATTGATCTATGGAGGTTATAGCTCAATTTGGGAGCACAAATTGAAGGAAGAGACTTCGACTGAGATTTTTGAAATTCAGCTAACAGTCTTTAGAGCAGCCATTAGCTCTAGCTGAGAAGCAGGACTGCTGTTGACTGGGAGACAGAAAAATGGGTGGTGGAGGGAATCAAGTGTCATAAACCAGAGTAACTTCGGGTGTGAACAAGGGCTAACAGTATTTCCAAGGTAACAGAATAATCTGGTTTCAGTCAGTGAATACAGTAATTGGTGGAAGTCTTTTTTATATAAAAACTAACAGCAATATGCCTCATTGTTTATTTAAATCTAAATCCCTATTCGAGACAGAACTAAAAGATGCATAACTAGTAATAGCCCTTGTAAGTGCACGACCACGTTTTTATTAGAAAAGCTGGCATTCTGTGTTGCTCTAAGGGAACCCAGACCAACCACTGCCAACCTCTTGGCTGATGTGGCGTAACACTAATGACAAAAGATACAGCAAACCCTCATTTGCAGTGTAAGACTGATACCACCTTTGGAATCTGCAGACTTAAGTGCTTCATTTCCTCTTTCTTTAAAAAAAGTGTGCAATGCAGTAAGTGCCTGTCATTCCTTGGTCCGTCCATACTCGTCTCATAGTCCATCCACAGTATCTCAAACCACTACTGTACCTTGGGATCTGTACAGGAGGTCCAGTTCAGTTCCTGTCGTCACAGGAAGCATTTCTTCATGTTCACCCAGCCCCAGATCCTGTCTGAGAGGACTTTGTTCTTACTTCACTTGATGGAGTTTGTTTGATGTCATTTCATTAGCACATAGCCATAGAAAACATCAGCACTGGAAGCCTGTAACTAGAGATAGCGGGTTTCAGGAGCAAAAGAAATTGCAGTGGCATCTCAACAGATTACATCAGTAGCAGCAGCTGAAGGAGGTTCGGTACAAATTGAAAATACTTGAAAACAAGTATCTACCTTACGTAATGGAGGGGAAGCGAAAGAAGAGAATCTAGCAATTGTTTTTAATCTCCTCTCATTAGCCAAGTATGTATGTACTTCAGGAGAAAGTGGATAAAAGACTTGGGAATGGGAAATTGCCCAATTAAGGGTTTTCCTTAAAGTTAACAATATAGAAGAGATTCATTTTCAAAACAGTGAGCTGTAGTTATACACGTAACTTGAAAAAAACCACTTTTCGCTTAATGCTTTGTAATAGCTAAAGTAAAATGAAAAAGGGGTTTCCTTTGGTGTTAGTTTGAACTTTGTTCATTGGAGGTATTTTTTGTGTAGTGTCTCTGACGGTATGGTAAATAACAATGTAAAAATGATGCCAGCCAGTTTGATCGAACGTGTGGTTGACTGAACAGGATTTTGTTTGGGCAATACAGTTAAAAGTATATAACATGCTGCTGGTGTGTTCAGCAAACATTAAAAAAAAGAGATAATGCAACACAACTCAGGATTGCCTGCAGGCACATTGCAAACTTTTAATAGACTAGACTAGGGAAAATGATTAAAAATTAAGGTTTGATTCCTAGCTCTGCAGAACCTGGACCATTATTGCTCCTGTATAAAAAAGGAGAACACATTTCTTTACCTCACCCTTATTACCTGTGAAGTGGGAAGGTGCAAAGATGAAGCTTGTAAACGGGCCTTGTGATCCTGACAAAACTCTTTTGGGTTAAGACAAGAAATCTGCAGCAAGAGTTGCCAGATCACAGGGTGTTTGCCAAACTGAAGCCTGGACTCAAATGTCCAAGTTATTTGACACGAGGAACTATTTATAAAGGAAATACAGTTTCAGCACATACAAATTGTTGTACAGGTGAGCCACATCACCTCTCCCGCTGCCTAAACCTGCCCTGGGAAGAAACAAGACTAAGCTGTTAAACCCTTGCTTTGAACCAGTACCTGGATTTACAGGCCTATTGAAATTTCTTTGAGCTGCCTGAACACAGAACACCATTACTTGACCTTTGTGATGAGACAGCCTTAAAAAACTTTGGAGATGAATGCGCAGTGATTCCAAACAGCCTGAAAAATGCCAAGGCCATGTACTCATTCTTTCTGTCCCCGCACTGGTCGCAGTCACCGTGACTGTGTGCTGTGCCCACTCGTGCCCTGCCTGGCCACCCCGGTCCCTCACCTCCGCGGCGCAGAGCAGCCGGTTCTCACGGGGCTGTACCAAGCAAGGCTGTCTCCCATGCTGGTGAGGGCGCGTCCAAGTAACACATTATTTGATGTTTTGTTTTCTAAGCTGTTTTACATCGAGAAGCCAAAGACCAACAACAAATGAGGACAGAGGCAAAAGCTGGTTGGTAGAAACAGGCAGGTGTTCTTTATTTCATGTGGCACAGCATTAGGCAGACAACCCACGCAACAGTTTCTAACAAAAACCAAAGCTATCACTTCCAGGAACCATCCCCCAAACAAGGGTCTGCTGCCAACAGTGGCACTGAGGTCTCCTTGCCTGTCCACTCTCATCTCCTCATGGTTTGCACGCGCTTAGGCTGTATCTTTAGTTGTGAGCATCCTTTCCAGGGAGTCTAACTCCTTACGATACAATATCTTTCGGCAGCGTACATACTGTGCAGTATCACCAACGTACAATCTCCTCAAGCCATGCTAAAATATAACGCTAACTCCGGAGAGAAGGCTGCGCAGTCGCCGCGCGTCTCTCTGAGGTAATACAATGCCGTTTCTTAGCTGACAACATGAGGGGCACCTGAGGGAAGATCAATATGGCTTCAGAGTCTAGTTTTAAACTCCTGATGCAGTAGCGAGGACCTGGCATGCCGTCTGCTGGGACACGGGGCGAGCACCTCCTCCATCCCCGGCTGCCAACGGGCACCAGCTGCACTGGAGAGCCGAGCCTACTGTCGCTGGGTGGGCAGAGAACACAGATGCTCTTGGATGAGGAGGAGGAGGAGGAGGGGTTATTCAAAGACCACAGTGGACTATGATCTTTGTGTTGGTCACTAGGTGAGAGGTGAGCAATGACGGCCATCAGGGGAGTTACATAGTTATCACTCTGGATTAAAGGCATGAAGAATGGCTGGTGGGAGGAGGACATTTTGGAGACTCAGGGCAAAGCTTTAAAAGCCTTGGGGTATTACTTTGAATTATTATCTACAGGTTATTCTCTCTATATATACTATTTTTCTTTCTAAATTAAGAAAATAAACATTTATTAACAAGTCACTGGGTCAAATCCTGCTCTCCACTGAAGCCAAATCCCTGACTTCAGTGTGAGGGAGCCCTGTGTAAACAACGAAGGGCAAATTTGGCCCTTTATGTCCTGAAAAGTCTGCTTGTACCCATTCCTTTTAATCCTGCAAGGAAATACAGACTGAAGGGTGAATTAGTTGTTATGAATTTGTCTTGAACTACTAGGTGAGCATCAGTCAGATGTGGCAAAAGAGCAAGAAAAAGAACAGGTAAGTAAATACTGCTTTAAAGAGAATTTTATCCATGTTTCAGAGCAAAAGTACAAAAAGAGAGTGGATCTGGATCAAGTGCTACTGGCCTTTACTTTCTAATCAACCACAGAATCCTTCACTCAGCTTCGGTGCCATGGTGCACAACAAGAGAAAAGAGAGGGAACCAGCTACTCCTTTTTCTATGCAAACATCGTAAGCCCAAAGGTGAACGCTGTCACCCCTTGGATGCTCTGCTAACTCCAGCTGTCCGCACAGCGCAGTGTCAGCCGCTGAAAACAAAACGTGTCTACCGTGCAGATGAGTAAAACCTGCGGTGTCTGACAAACGTAACTTAGCGTTTTGAATATTAAAAAACACTAGGTGCTTTTAGACACAGAACAATACGATTTTGGATGCATTTACCACTTTTATTTCACTATGCAGAAACATACATTCACCATGTGTTGTGATGCAGCTGACAGTGTAATGGACGCTACCCCTTCGGTGGGTATTATAGCTGGACACTAACGAGTTTTCAGTGGACGTTCTGTACAGGTTAAGGCTTGACTCTGAACTAGATAGTAAATGCTGACCAGATTCTCCAACAGATTTTTTTTTCTTTTTTTTTTTCCTCTGAGAACAAAAGGGAAATCAATAGAAAACCACCATGGTTATTTCAGATTAATAATTTTCTAATGCTGCAAACTAAGTAAAATACAGATTTTTTTTTTTTTTTTCTCCAAAGTAACTACATATAATTTACAAGGTTAGGATCTGTGAAGGGTGACCGGAAGCTGACTCTGAACAATGCTGACAAAAATCGTTAAAGTTAATATACTAAAATCATTACTACCTCATAAGGTATTCAGTCAGGTATACAAAGCACACTTTGTAAGCATTTAAATATTTTGATAAGAGTAAAGATTTGTCATCGTTTATCGGGCAGTAATAAAACCAGATGAAACAAATATAAGATTCGAGTTGTTTACTGAATAAACTGTGTTGTTGGCACATCTAATGTGTGGTAAAACATTATACACAGTACCTATACAGCTTCTAGCGTTTTGGGGGTAAATCTTCATTTACAATATCCGTAAACAAAAGGCTTGCCATCTAACGGATTTAAATTTGTTTAGACTTCCATAAACTGTGAAAGGCATGAATTGTTTATGTGTTACATGAGATCACTGTTTATACTGTTTATGAACGTGCAGGTATAGCTGAAAACTTAGACATTTTAAGAAAATTAAAAATGCTGCTTTTCTGTAATTTTATCGTTGCTTCATGCAATATTGTTTAACTGCTGCTGATTCAGATTGCTTTCTGTGGGAAGGTATCTCTGCCAGTTTCTTTATTAACGGTCAAGATCGATTCTTCTCTACTGAAATTTTCCATAGACAGATATAAGTCAGTCAGGTCGGAACTGAGACTCCACATAGGCTCTCGTATTCCTACTGATGTGCATGTCTGGATTCATATGCAGTCTAGGTTATTCCTGCAGGAAAGAGAACTGAGTTAATTATTTGAAGCAACTGCTCTCTTGCAAAAGAAATGTTGTCAAGTTGTTCGTGTAACAAAAGCTGTTTGAAAATGGCATCATCCCACTATAAGCAAATTGGCCCAAATCCAAAGTCCACTGGCGCCAGTGGAAAGAATTAGTGACATCAACAGACTTTTAAGCAAGCCACATTGCGTTGTCTCTGAAACAATTAGCAGAACACCGCAAGAATCACAGCTACTCACTCCTCAGTGACTGGTTCCATCTTCCAAATAAATAACAGATACTGAAATTTGGTTTTCTTTAGGGTCTGTACATCCAAAAGCAGAAGAGCAAAACAGCTTCAAAAGGTGCTGTGCATTATAGTCTGTTACAACAAATGCTAGTGAACATATATTGTTTTAAGAATAAAATGCTGCTATCAATTTAAAAAAAATCAGACAAGCAGCTTTTTTTTCCGCCTTTCTGCATACAGCATTCAAAGCAATTTGTGCAAAGGTGCTGGCATTAACAGCTTTTGCATAGCAGGTTAGTATGCATGACATGTTTTTGCACACAGAATAAATATAGTAATATTAAGATGTCTGTTTAGCCAGCCACAATCGGAGAGCATGCCTTTACTGAAACAAAGCTTAACACAAGAAAAGCTGCATTATCATCTCATCCTGATAAACAATGCTGCTTTAAAACACAAAAAGTTCTTTCAAATACAAGAAAGCCAAAACATCCAAATACCGACACACTAACTCACTGGGTTTAAAAGAAAATTCAAAAGCAGGCTGGACTATATCTTTGCGAGCTAGGAATTAAAGCTTAAGTTGTAACACATCTGCATGGGACGTTTAAAAAGCAGCTGCAGGTTTTTCCCTTGGCATTTTTAAACAAAATACATACCTTTAAGAACAAGTTATTTTTGTTCTTAAACGACATAAAAGCAGACAAGAGATATTTTTTTTAGCTTCAGAATTAGAAAATTAGCCTATATCAAAGCATGGACAATGAGGACTTTCCAGAAAGCCAACAAAAGCAAATGAGTAGTTTCTCTTTCTCCAGCTGGCACCATTAAATGAAGAAAGACTTTTAGAGCTAAATGTGGTTTACATTCAAATACCAGAACTGATAACCAGCACAAATACAGCTTGCAAATGCCAGTGAGAGAAAGCAAAGAGTTAGAGGTGAATTATGGTAGGAAAACAACCTTTGCAACATGCCAGTCCAGTAAATGCCTAGGAAAATCATCTAGTCCTCTTACCTGTGGTCAATCCTCCCCATCTTCTGGTGTGATTTCTGTCTCTTTATGTACCACTACTTTGGTCACTGACATGTCAGGGTGCTGCTCTTTGGCTTCTTTAATTGCCTGAGCCAGCGCCTATCCCAAGGAAACCACAGAAGGGCAAAAACAAAAAGGAGGTGGAACATGCATGATCAGTAGCAAGGTGGAGAGATTCATGAGATATTACACAATTTACAAATGAGGAAAATGATTAAAATATGAAATATACCATCACTGATTTAACTACTAATCCAGTTTAACTTAAGGCATGCCAGTATGAACATTATCTTTTGAAGCAATATTTAGAAATGTTCTCTTTGGCAGTCTTCAGGGTAGCCTTCAGCAGCTTACAGATTTTACCTGATCATGATCAATATCTGCATCTCCTGTGATGACTATTCGTTTTTCAATTCTTGTCTCTGAGATGCCTCCTTTCACAGTCTAGATGGGAGGGACAAATGCATGTCAGTAACTTCTTTTAAAGAGTGCTGCTACTCATCCAGAGAACCGTCAGTGCAGGAACCCAGATGTGACTGGACTGCACTATCCCAAACAGCACGCACAGAGGGGCAACCCTGAACTGCAACCAGAGCAGCTCTGAAGCTGGCCTGCTCTGAGCGGACTAGATGACCTCCAGAGGTCCTTCCAACACAGACTATTTCATGATTCTAATCAATCTGCACACTCGTCAGGGGAGATGTTTGTATGTCAAAAATGGCAGGTATTTATGGTAAATTCATCCCACGAAGAAAAGAATGGTCTTCCAGACACTCATATTAAGACCTAGTTAAGTCCAACTGCAGCGTTCAGAAGAACATAGAGGTTGATATGGCCTTTGTGTAGCTCATCTACTGAAGGGTGAATTTCACCGTGCAAAGATGAAACCCTGTCCTCAGTGAATACTCACAGAATCATAGAACAGTTTGCACTGGAAAGGACCTTAAAGACCACCTAGTTCCAACCCCCCTGCCACAGGCAGGGACACCTTCCACTAGACCACGTTGCTCAAAGAGCCCCATCCTGCCTGGCCTTGCACACTTCCAGGGACAGGGCATCCACAGCTTCTTTGGGCAACCTGTTCCAGTGCCCTCATAGTAAAGAATTTCTTTCTTGTAACATAAATCCACCCTCTTTCAGTTTAAAGCCATCACCCCTTGTCCTATCACTCTATGCCCTTGCAAAAAGTCCCTCTCCAGCTCTCTTGTAGGCCCCTTCAGGTACTGGGAGGCCACAATAAGCCTTCTCCTCTCCAAGCTGAACAGCCCCAGATCTCTCAGCCTTTTCTCATTGCAGAGGTGCTCCAGCCCTCGGATCATTTTTGTGGCCCTCCTCTGGACCCACTGCAACAGCTCCATGTCCTTCCTGTGCTGGGGGCTCCAGAGCTGGACACAGGACTCCAAGTGGGGCCTCACCAGAGCAGAGCAGAGAGGCAGAATGAGCTCCCTCGACCTGCTGGCCACGCCGCTTTTGATGCAGCCCAGGATATGGTTGGCCTTCTGGGCTGCGAGTGCACATTGGTGGGTCATGTTGGCTTCTCATCAACCAACACGCCCAATATTGGTAGGAGACCTATCATGGCACTACGAGGTTTTCTGCTTAGGGAGGAACTGTTACTTAGGTGCTATCTTGGAACTTGACAGACCCAACATCATTTGTCTGGGCAGCCATAAGCTTTCTGTCTGGCTGTGGGCAAGTTCCTTCGGGTACCACCCAGCAATGCTACTGCAGCATCTGAGCTGACTGAATGTCCTGCTATGACTACATGATACAGATTTACTATGTGTTTTCTACACTGTGCACGTGTAACAGCTCCAGACTCAAAGGCAGCATAGCCATGACGATGGAGCCTCATGCTCAGGCAAATTACTCCTTCCTGGCTACCATGTGATGCCAGTGTGGCAACACTGCTTCCAGTTTCAGACAGTGTTTGCAGCTAACTCAAGTGTCTCTCCACAGCAATGTTCTGTGCTTGTGTAGACACCCCCTAAGGCTTTATGAATTTCAGGACTCTTACAAGTCCTTGGATGACGTGTTACCAAAGCCAGCATACCCAAAATAGGTGAATGAAGACAGGTACCCAAAACAGACAGGATTTTGTCCAGAGAATAGAAGAATGTGTCCACATTTTAAAATAAATAATACAACTGAAATTAATAAAACATACACCTTTGTGAAAAAGACCCTCCCTGTTTTCCAAGGACTCACTTTGGTGATATGTGTAGTGGTTGTAGTGCTGGTAGTTTCAGATGTGATAGTCTGTGCACTCATCAATACACCTGGTTCTGAGTCAGCACTGCAATCCACCTAGGGAACAGAGAGAGAAAACCACACGTCAAAACCATGCTCCTAAGCACAGGGTGCCAAGAACTGGGCTGGCTGAACTTCCCTGTTCCTATAGTTCCTCATAAAGTGAGTATCTAACGGTAGGGAAACAACTGCTGTTAGGATGATCATGTGTCAGTATTTCCCTCTGCATGTGGAGACTCCCCTTCACTTCTGGAAGGACAGATTAGAAGCTGGGGCTCTGAACTCTGTAATTTCATCAATGTTCTCTAAAGACCCTACCCCAGGACAGGAGTCACCCTCAGGTAAACTATACTTATGTACATCCTCCTCATGCTAAATATTTAATGCTTCAACAGCTTAGAACAGTTTACACTAAGGCATACACTTAAAGATTGGTGAACAAGCATGGGTTCCTTAAGGCCACGTGGTTTTGCAGAATTTCTTACCTGAGAAGACTCATATGTAATGGTTTTTGTTTCTGTATGGACTACTGGCACTTCCTTTGTTGAAATTTCAAGGTTTTCCCCACCAGCAGAGACACTACTGAAACTAATCGTCTCAGTCTTCACAACTGGTGACTGCGTGAACAAAAAAAAAAAAGAACTGGAACGTTTAGTAAAGCTTCTGGATTTCTCAGAATACTTTTTTCTTTTTTTTCTTGGGAAAAGTAGGGAGAACAACTCAAAAGCGCTCTGCATTTGAAAAAAAAAGAGAAACTTCTCTTCATTATAACGGTACATAAATGTACATAATGCTGGCAACATTTAGCGCTATCCTGGATTTCATGAATGCAAACTTCAGAAAATATGTAAACACTACAAGAGGCAATTGGCACAACCTGAAACACAGGAGGTTCCCTCTGAACATCAGCAGTTTTGACCTGTGAGGGTGACCGAGCACTGGCACAGGTTGCCCAGGGACTCTGTGGAGTCTCCGTCCTTGGAGATGTTCAAAAGCCGTCTGGACGTGGTGCTGGGCAACTGGCTCTGAGTAGCCCTCCTTGAGGGGGAGGTTGGACCACACGACCTCCAAAGGTCCCCTCCAACCTCAACCATTCTGGGGTATACATTTTCTTAAAATGACAAGAGCGTGACTCCTACTTGGGGTTAGTTTTCCATTCAGCTCTCAGGAAAAAAGAGCAAGAACAATTTTTTTTAACCTCTCTGCAAAATAATTCCTGAAATTCTGCTATTAGGGCTAAGATAAGGAACCTGGGTCGTTTAAGACACAGTACGCTTAATTTACAATTGCACCAAGCATGATACAAAATGCATTTTCTGTCTTTGAGGACATGTAAACTTTGCCAATCTTGGTGGACTTTCCCAAAGGGAATGCCAGCTGAATTCTTGTTATCCATTGCATAAAAAGCCACCGAATTAGGTATTTCTCTGTAACATGGAAAGTGGCTTTAGGGAAAAGATGCATGGCATTTTGCCAGCGCTGGAAACCAGCACCAAGCCTTGCAGGTGCCACGCACGCAGGAAGTAAGAGGAGAAACAAAGCGCCTGCAGCAGAGATGCAATCCTACAAGCTCGGTACGCTTGGCTTTCCAAGGCAGGAATTAACTTTGCCCACTGCTGCCTACACTCACAGTTCAGCACAGGCTCAACCGATCTAATAACGAGTTACCTCAAAATGAGGTTTCCTTTCCAAAGACTCTGCAAGGTGGACTGCTGCAGTGCGCTCCTCCGCCCGCTCATGCGCAGCAGCGGTGACTCTCTCTTGTTTGGCTGGGGCCTTCCCAGCCTCCTCCTCCCTTGTCTCCTCCTTCTCGGCCCCGGCAGAGCCCTCCTTCCCTTTCAGGGCAGCAGCCACTGCCGACGCAGCCGGGGCATCCAGCGCAAGTCCGGCCGCTTTGGCAGGAGCCCCGCTCGCAGGCACGCTCATCTCGTGCCTCTCCTCAATAACCACAGTCTCCTGCACAACCTTCCTCACCGCGTCCTGGTGCGGCTGAACTGTTTGCTTCGCTTCACTGGAAGTTACCTCCTGAGATGTTGTGGTGTCTATTCTCTGCAGGGAAAGAGGGGAGAGAAAAAACAACCCCTCAGTCTCAGAGGCAGACCACTACTTGCAATAGCTCCTCAGCTTAATGTACCTTGAACATAAATGAAAAAAATGGGTATTACATTTTGCCAGTTTATTTCTCTCACGTCGCACGGATTTTTGTACTCAGGACATTATCAGAACAGTAGAAATGAAAACCAAAGCAAGAATCTCAATTTTTAGCGAGTGAAGAGAAATGTCGCAGTGTTTTTCTCGTTGATATTTTTGCGTGAGTTCTATAAAGGCAAAATACACCACCCTGCAAAATGACCAACATAAAGTGAAATGAGAGAAAACCTGGGGTTTTTTGTTTGTCTTTTCGGTGAAGTTTCTATTGTCATCTGCTGTAAGAAAGGAAAAGGCACACAAATGCATGCATTAGTTATATAGGTTCCGAGTTATGCATAAAACCAGGAAACGAAAGAAAAGCAAAAGTAATTGGTGCGTGGTTATAACGCTGATGGAAGGAATCAAACGGCCACCTGAGCCCAGCTATGTGAAGCAGAAGTAACCCCTCCTATGAACTCCGTCGGTTTTCTGGCGGACTCTATTAAACTGAAGATATCTGAACCATCCAAGGTTTTTTCAGTGGTGGACTGTTTAGTCTAAACAGACAAAGAAATGTAGAGTCATACACAGCAGAAAGGCAGACCCACATGCACAGACATTAATTGCCAAAACCGGAGGCAGAGACAGAGGAAAAGGAGAGAAGGTTGCGGGGGCACGGAGAGGTTGGAAACAGGAAAAGAATGGGAAAATAAATCAGAGCAAATTCATAATGGCCGTAGTAAGCAATAGTTACAAAGCATAGTTGTTAGCGTTGGCATTTTGCTGGTTCAAGCAAACCTTTTTTTTTTCCTTTTATTAAGAAGCCACAGCAGCAATACCACGTTTCAGTAACACGGGTCTTTAAATAAACCCGCAAGGTTGAAAGCCTTGTATGATGTCTGCTTCAGACCATGGGACGGATTCAAAGTATGAGGGGAAAAAAAAACAAGCTGGGTTGGCTGCTGTCAACACAAAGCCAGGCAGCAAGAGAGCCGAAAGGTAGGGTGGCGTGAGGGGATTGCCTAAAAGAAGTCATGCTTTAATCTTTAAACCGTGGCGTGAAGTCAAAAGCCACTTGTTACCACTACTTTTGACGCAGACGACTCGGTAACATAGTGAGCAGTAGCAATGGTAAATGGCTGTTCTCTGGAATATCTCCACTCAGACAGGCTCTTATCTCTCCGGGCAAATGCCCCTGCTTCTACAGCTTCACTGCCAAGGTGCTTTTCTGCTTTGCCAAGCTGCAAGCTTCCCAGTGTACCATGTAACTGCAAATCCTGGTCCATCTTTAGTGTCTTTTTCAAACTCTCCTCTTCGGGGCTTTGCAACTGAGATTCTGCTTCCTTTATGGGTGTCAGAGAGTCGGACAGCTTTCTTTTCGTGCTCTGCACGTCGGATCCCCGCCTGGCTTTCTCATCAGTGACAGGCTCGAGGATTTCGTACTCGGCCACTACCGGAATGATTTTCACAGACTCTTGCACTTCCCTTTCCAGCTTTTGCAAAGCTTCTACTGAAGGCTGTACTGCTTTCTCGCCCTCTTTAGCTTTACTTGTCATGGTTACAATTTTCCCAGATACGGTATCATAGGACTTTCCTAGGGTGAACATTTTCTGCTTATTCTCCTCTTTGGATTGTATTTCACTTTCCAAGTCCTCAAAGCTCTGCATTAGAATGGTACTGGATTTTAACACCTCAGGTGGAAAGGCAGTTTTACTGCTCACAGTCACTACTTTGTATGCCACTTTTTTTCTCGATTCACCATCAACTACCTCAGAGGGTATTTTGTCTATAACAACCCAATCCTCAGTGCCCTATATTTGAGATATAAAAGCTAAATTAGAATATCTGAAGGTTTATCTGTACTTCAGGAGCAGTAAAGTATGAAGACTTTTAAGAAATCAATGCTGCCTCTTCTGAAAGCATATAACAATTTCACTCTACTCTTAGAGCAGTTATCAAACAAATAAACAGAATCACCTTAGGTAAAGTATGATTTCTTTGCATATTCCCTCCCCTTAGAGGCCCATATAACATGGACACGAAAAATTACTTTTGTCACACTATTTCTGTATTAATTTGAAGAATGCAATTATAATGTATCATTTAAAATGATGATTGGAATCATCCTGAGGATAAAAATCCTGTATCACAATGGTTAATAATGCTACAGTCAAAAACAAATTACAAAAACAGGGCATATAACCCCATCCAACTGTTCCCCAGTTGTCACCAACACACTGTTAATGAGATTTTAGAATATTCTGCATTTATAGATAGCTGTAGCCTGCACTCAGTTTCCTTGTTTTCATTAGAACAACATCAACCCTCTTCAGCATTGTTTAAATTGAGTAGCACAACACCATAGATGCCACACTGCTAAAGAAACTAACTAAATGCAGCATCTTTTTTCCTCCTTATGCAAATACGCTACGTGATTTGCTTTGACAAAGCAATCAGCATCCAGTTACTTGACCTTCAGACCGTAACTGCTGTATTTAACTAAGGAAACATGGTAGTTCAAAATCAAATGAATTAAAAATAACCTCTAGGGATGATGGGATACTTTTCTGGATAATGATTTGATGAGAAGTAACCAAAGTGCCAGCGGATTCTCCTTCCTGCAGCTTCTTCTCTATCACACTTGGCTAATAGAAAAACCAATAAGAATACAAAGTTCACCATCACTCAGCATAATCTGAATTCACTTGACAGTATAAAGGAAATTCATTCTAGTGACAGAAGTGCCCCATTCACCATAACGTTCTCAGTGAGGCTTATGCTGGAAACGCATGCACAACTGCAAACAACACCCACAAACAGCACCGTGCAAGTAGACTTCTAACTAGCAGAGAAATCAGTCTCTATTAGGAAGCCATGAGCTCTGGAGGGGACTCATTCCTCAGAATTTGGCCCCCAGACTACATCTCTCTGGAACTTACGAAATAAACAAAAAAAGTGTCTTGGAAAGGAAAAAAAGATAATGAAATAATAAATCATTGCCAGCCTATCTGACTGCATTTCAATAAAATATTATTTGTTTTTACCTGCAATTCAAGGAATGTAGTACCTCCCTTCTGCAAAACTATGAGTTTTTCTGATTTTTCTCTTTCTTCTTTGGTCTAATGTCAGGGGAATAAACGGTTTTAGTAAATGGAGGGTGAAAAGTCCACCATACTCTACAACAGCTTATCATGTTTCTCTACTGTACAAATTATTAATTGCATGGTAAAATTAGGAAACAGAATTAAACAGAATAATTTTACAGCAAAGAGGTTTCCAATAAGAAGTGAAATCAGTGTCTCTCCGTGACGCATGCAGACACGAGCATATTGCTTGCATAGCAGGAAAGACAGTAAATTGAATAACACCTGGGCGTGGACGTACTGTGTTGATTTCATCTTCTGTTATTCATTTAACTGTGTCTGGTGCCAACTTCCATGGCTTCCACCAATATCTTAGAACAGGTCCCTCTACCTTCACCCTGGCTTTAGCTCTTTCCTGAGTTTGCAGCCTTCCCTGCTCAAGCAGGCACAAGGTGCGTCAGGTTAGGATTTCAGCTCTCCTTTCCTCCTTACAGGTACAAGCGGTCTCAGAGCCTTTTTCCTATGCAGAAAGCCGACCACTGCTGTACCACTGCTATAGCGCGACACCAAAATCCTCCTCACTTCTATCCCATCTGTGCCTTCCCAACGCTGCAAGGATGGTGAGAGTATCTTTGTAACTTGACCAACTGGGAAAGTTTTAATGTTGGTAGGACTCGATTTCCTAAGCCTTTTGAGCCCAGCTTCTGGGCTGGCCACATTTTTCATTTGGCCAGAGCAAGGAAGCCCCCGCAGAGCAAAGCAGGTTTCTTGCCAAACCCTTTCACAACCCACTTCAATGGTTAGCGCGCTCATTAGACACGCCAATGGAAGTACTACGACTGGCGTGATAAAAGGGTACTGTTTTAAATATGTATACTCCATGCAGTCAAGCAGAAAGGCACACATTTAAAGGCAGACACGAAACTAGAGAGAGAGAAGGAGAAACAACTCATCTCCCTGACTGCAATGAGATGCTTAACTTCTTTATTTCTGAAGTGCTGGTTTAATCCAGTCCAGGCCAGACTAAACCTTGTCAAGGAGTTTGTTAATATGACAGCTTTATGTCCTGCAGCTATCTGGCCACTATTATGGCAGATATTTAAAACTGTATTTTTCATAACTGAAGAGAAACAAATTATTTCCCCTGTTCTTGCAAGAAACCAACTGGTGACTAGACAAGCTTAAAGTCAAAGTGACTGAACACACACAGGTGCCAAGTGCTCAAAGCACATATTTTGAAAGGACGTGTTTTACCTTCTGCTCGTTTTATTATATTAAAGAGCTACTGCAGGTATTGGCACTGAATGCATTTTTGAAGTGGATATGCTAAGTTGAACGTGCATCTTCTTTGACTAGAAGAAGCTACTACGTAACGCAGTTCTACGTGCTCTCTATCCTGACTGCCTCCACATTCCTTAGTAGAGATCAAGGTGTTGCTTTTGACCTATACATGTCTTCATTTTTTTCCCCTAACAAATTCTTCTCTCAGCAGGGCACGCGAACTCAAACCTTCATGCTTTGTGAGACCAAAAAGGATGGTCAGATGTTAGCTACAGCAGGGGACCCTTACTGCCAGAAGTCACCTCAGAGTTAAGCTCCCACTGCTCAAATTCACACACATTTTTCCACAGAGATGCCTTCATTTGGCTCAGATTCTGTGGGACAGCTGTAGTTTACTCAGATTCACATAAGGTACGGGAACCGGAAACTCCTTTTGAGCAAGTCCTTTCCTTCCAGTGAGAGAAGAGGTACCAGATAAGGGTATCTCTTGCCCTCTTCCTTTCCAAATGAATGGTTAAATTTGGATGTGTTTCCTCAGGGTGAAACCTACGTAACTGTGTAATGCTTTGCTACTGCTTGTGTGTTTTCATTAAAAATTGTTATTAAATTTCTAAATAACAACATGAAATCCATTGAGGGGATTATAAGTTTGCTTCACCTGCATTCCTCTAGTTCAGGCTGAGCTAGCCAGTCACTCCCTTTTTAACAGCTCCTTACATCTTTAATATGTTAAATACATTCAGTTTGTTACACTTACAGTTTTACTTTAAAGAAAGAAAAGCCATGTTTTCAACTACAGCTAAACATGGCTGAAGGATCTATTACTATTCCTGAAGAAGGCAACAGGAGCAACATTAAGACTCCTCAGCCCTTTCTCCTAAAGGCAAGATTTGGGCAATGAGTCTGCTCTTTAGGTATTTTAATCCAACTTGATGGTGACTCTAACGCATGTTTGATGTCAGTATCAGCCCCTGGTCAGATGCGTATGATGTAGGAGAAGAGGAGATGGGGCCTTCTTCTTGGCAACATCTCTTCTCCTAGGAGGAGAGGCTGACGTGTGCTATCTGGGTGGGGTGGTGTCAGGGATTCCCTTCCCCAGAGAGCTGCGGGTCTGCAACGCCAACCTCTAAGGTGGGGAAGCAGAAGACTCTTTCGAATTACTCTTTCCCACCAATTTTTGCTGAGTTCATTACAACATTGCATTGGTGCTGAGAGGACAGAAGCAAATTTTATGACCATTTATTGCTCTGTAACACTAAAAAGAAGTGGTAAGCATAAAGATGATTCTTGTGAGACAGAAACCAGATATCCATCCACAATAGAATAAAAAGATTAATCTTCATGCAGACCACACAAACATATTTCTTTTTACTCCACTGGATTTAAACTAAGACTCTCTGCTTTTTTTTGAAGATCTATGTATTTTATGGCAACATGAACGTTACGTTGTTACCTCTACATCTCTTTACACACCCACAAATTCAATAAAAGGCAGCTTTTTAATTGACGACTAGTTTCTTGCAAACACTTCCAAGACTGCACACTGAGCAAGATGCTTTCACGCGTGCACACTGTATGGAAACACACACGCTTAGCAATCTGCACCGGGTCTTCAATGAAACGGTATCCAGCGACTGCAGCAACTATCATTTCCCTTATGGAACTAGTCAAGCAGGTCTAATTATCATCATTATTTCTTCCCTGTTGTCAAAGACTGAGAAAGTTCTGTCCTTTGCTCTGTATTTTCTTGTCAAGCTTAGTACCGTACCCCAATCCCTCCTGCTACACCGCTGCTCCCAACCAGTCACCATTATTTAAATTTTCTCTCCATCACCTTCATGGTTTCTTTCACGCATGGCTGGACCCTCTCAAGCTCACCGAACCTGTAAGGAAGCCTGCATTTTGCACCCTCAGAGAGACCCAATTCTGCCATGCGGCTTACAATGAATTTCATACTCTAGCTATGGAGATATAAATATCTACACACACATACGAGGTATCTGTTCTTCCTTGTGTGTTTGCTGCTAAAGGCTGAGTCCTGGGAAAAGGGGAGCACCTCCAACTGGGGAATGGCCTCTAACTACAGCCTCTAAACTTCCTGAGAGCTATCAAAAGTAAAAACAGACAGACAAATAGGTAATGAAGCCTTTCAGCTCACGCTGACCTCTTCAGGCACTAGTGGTTCAATCATAGGAGCTTCCTCCTGCCTTGCTGCAAGCCGAACGGGAGATGTGGAAAGCCTCTTCTCCCACTCGTTAGACACAGCCGTTTCTGTGGAGGTTTCCAAGAAGGTGCGTTTCAGCTCACTTATATTGGTCTGATGTTTCATCAGATCTTCCTGGGTTTTGTCTAGGTCCTGGACAGTTTTAAAAGAATAGAGCAGTTTGTCATACATCCTAAGCCAACCAAATTTTAGAGCCAAAACACACAACTTGGTTAGTAAAGAGGGAAGTAACATCTCAGGGAGCCGGGGAGCACAGCACTAACACAACACTCTGTGAAAATGTGGCATTTTGAAAGATAACAGCATAGCATATCGCGTACAAGTGAGTATAAAAATACTAATAAAGAGCTTATCTGTATCGCTATAATTTACACCTGACAAAGAGGCTTCAAACAAACATACATATGCGCGTGGACGCACACACACATACGCGCACGCATATATATATATTTACAGTAAAAGTTAGAGGAGTCATCATAATCTGAGAAAAAAAAATCTATTTAATTTATTAGCAGGTGGGAATACACAGTTCATGCATCATAGTGCAGTTTCACAGTTTACCACTAAAACTAACACACATGTACGTACATGCACTGGTATATACCAATACCAACCTCTAACATAAGATTACTATGTTTGACATACACATTTTCACCCTGTATTCGCTTAATCAGACTATTCTGAAAGAAGTGAAAAAGAAAGGGAAAAGTAAGGGACACAGTATTGAAAGGATATAAAATGCTGTTTCTACACATTTCTTCACAGAGAACCGACACGAACATGCGGAGAGAGGTGAACACCTCCAATACTCGAGCAACATCTGGGCCTTTTGTTTCTGTACCTGTGCCTTTAGATCTCCGTCCTCCTCTTGATCCGACTGCCAGCATGAGAAAGATTGGAAAACGACACCTTACCCACTTGTATCACCAAAGGCTTTACCAAACATGGCGAGAAGAACACGCTAGGTTAAAGTCACACTTTCTTCACGTTAAGGGCTTAAGGAGAAAGGAGCAGACCCACTGGTTGACTTTGCATGGTTCTCCTCACTCAGAGCAAGTCTCCCCCTGCCAAACTTGTTAATTGTCAACAGAGGAGTATTAAACTTTTCTCTTTTATAAATATCACTGGTGCGCTCCACGTTGATAGATCTCCATTTAGGGAGCAGCAGCTGGACCTTCTCACTGAGATCGCGGCTGGTTTAGGACCTAATGGCAACAGCAAATTCTTTGGAACTCCCTGATCCCAGAGTTTGAACATACGGCACCTGCTGGGCCACAGGCAAAGCTTTGTGTTAACTTACCATGGATAAAGGTTTCTACAGAATGAGGCACATCCTATTTCCTAAAAATGCTATTTCCCTAACCTCAGTCCCTTTCTACATTTATATAATTTTATTCCACATTTAGTCTGTACGTATTCTTTCAGGAACTGTCTACAGTTTCTTCATCAACGACCTGGATGAAGAGTTAGAATGTACCCTCAGCAAGTTTGCTGACGACACCAAACTGGGAGGTGTGGTAGATACACCAGAAGGCTGTGCTGCCATTCAGCGTGACC
>Ga0065711_1036322_pt1 | contig 21134 bp, 8 predicted proteins | sample Hoacrofraction12_FD_59098 | JGI IMG/M metagenome (GOLD analysis project Ga0065711, IMG submission 59098) | Hoatzin crop microbial communities from Cojedes, Venezuela - Epithelial fraction 12 v2 (version 2) | ecosystem: Host-associated > Birds > Digestive system > Esophagus > Crop | place...
AAAAAAAAAAAAAAAAAATCTGTCCTTTTGCTGTTAACTGAATCATTACTTGTCCAGAAGATATTCTCCTCAAAACCTAAAGAAAACAGGTCCTATTTGTGAATGTCTGCCAAATACTATAGCCTCCAGAGGAAGGTCCCTTTGGAATACTGCTTTCTACCAGGCTGGCAAACTTTGTGAAATTTCCATGATGTCAATACTGGGAAAGAAACACACAGAAAGTTCCCATGCATTCAAAACAGTAACTAAACTGGAAGTATTAGCTGATCACCCAAAAACAATCAGGGAAGCTACTATGCTGCTTCAGTACATACTTTTTTTGTTTTCCTTTAAACTAAATAGGTCAGATTTTATGTAGGTCAAGACAAGACGTTACTTTTTACCAACAGAATTCTAATGATGAAGCTCTTCGTGTTTATAATTTTTTGAAATGAAGAGTTTGCTGTTAGCAAGTAGTGCTTCTTTAATGGGTAGCACAGAGACTGACGAGCATGGAAACTATTGAAGCCTTCTGTATTGGTATTGTTTGCTTGGATTCTCCTGTGTCTAATAAACTAATTGTGAAGCTCTTTTCTGTGACAGGGCATCCACAACAGCTTTCTAATATGATTTCCGTTGACTTAAAGTGTTCATGATACAGCCTTTCCATCAATGGCAGAGGAAGGGGATGGAAATACCAATAACTCAAATAATCTCTCTCTCCTTTGCTTAACTGCCTATTATAATTTGATGCACATAAACTTATTATCTGTAAGCTAGCTCCTCTTTGTCAAAAGTGCTTGAAATTGTCCAACAGATTCAACAGGTATTAGAAGAGTGCGGACTGACAGACGTATGTGTGCATGAATACTACAGCAATGATCTCTTAAGCCCTTCTTCATCAGGAAACCCGTCTAAAAGAGGAGTAGGTATCAAAGACACCCATCCAGCACATAGCTGCAAGTGTCTTTAATTTAAACTACCATGAGTAGCCTTATCAAGTGGAATAGTATTAGGCACCTATGTAAATTTATAGGTGATAATTGCCTGATAATAGATGGCAGGAAACGTTATCACTGAAAAAACAATGAGTTAAAGTAATGTCTTTCTATACGCTGCCAGAACATTAAAATTCCTCAGATGAGTACCGAACAGAGGAACATACGTGTTGATGTGCTTCGGCACGTATTCGTTTCATTCTGTGCGGTATCATTCAACTCAGGCTACTCCAATGAGCAAATTGTTCATGCACAAATTTATTTACAAGATAGTAAATATGTAAATAGCCAATGCTGACCCCTGAGGACGGACTTCTGAAGTTAGCTGGTGGCTTGTCTGTGTCTCAGGTAGGCATCTCACCAATTGGTCTTACTTTCTCAGTGTGTTACTTGATTGTAATGGTATTCTGTGCTTTGGTCCTGCCTGCTTAGCTCAGCTCTTTCTCAGCTCTGCTCCAGGTCTCTCTGCTCCTTAGCCTGACTCAGACTTCCTTAGTTTCCTTCCCTTTGCTCCTTAAGCAACTTACTCTAGAGCCCTTCTGTTTCCCTTTTTCTGCTCTTTGCTCGGTACGCTGTTTAACTTCTCCGGGGTCTGGTTTGCCTCGGTTTTTAAGTCTGGTTCTTGCCTGGTCTTCTGCACTGGTTGTGACTGTCTGCCCAATAAATATCCCTCCCTAATGACAGTATTAGTGTCAAGGGCAGGGTGGACATTTATTTAAGAACAAAATTCTCAGATACACGAATAGGTGTCTGTGAAACTGAAGGTGTACTATTTGGCTCAGGAACAACCTGTCTGGTAAATGCATGTTTTGCTCAAAAATGCAGTATTGCTCAAAACCATGAGGTAAAAATGCCCTTCTTTCTTTTGAACTAAAGACATCGAAAGACACCAACTCCTTCCAGTTTCTAAAGCTTGGTTTTACTTGAACACAAAAACAGCATTCAGGAATAAGGTAGCACTTGAAATAAATAAAATACAGAAGATTTAGAGATTAAAATCATAGTTTTGAAAACACTCCAGCTTAATGGGCTCTTGCAAATGGGCTTCCCTGCTTCCTAGTTCAGCAACTTTCCATGGCTCCCTGAACTGAAATAACACCTCAGCAGATTTTTTTTTTCTGGAACTCTATGACAATTTTCCTTTTCTCCATCATTTCAGAGGCTTTGCTGCAGACCTGCTCTCCTCTCCCCTCAACAATCTCTTAATCTGAGCCCATGATGGATAAATCCCCAAGCGATGTGGTCTGATCTCACAGTTGGTCCCTTCCAAGCCGTTACCCCCTAAGCCTATGTTTCTACTTCTTTCCTCTCTGTCTCCTGTCCTGGCCGTCGGGGTCCCTCTAGAAGCTCATCTGGGTCACCCTTTGGCTGGGGAGCAATCTCCTCTTTCTTCCTTAACTAGAGGACTGCGACAAGGCAAACAGCCTTCCTCTTCACAGCCAGCAAAACTCTTCTTAACAAAACACACAATATATAATTCGTACATGGTACATTTTGAGCAAGCAAGCAAAGAGTTATAACATCCATCACAATGTGTTTCAGTGTTTTGCTGTGAAGATGAACACGGATATAAGTATGGACGAGCATGGATTCTTCAAACTCAGAGCATCTGGAACAAGAAAAACAATGGAGCGAAACAATAATACACATTAAAAATATGAGAATAATATACCATACAGCAGTTGGAAAAATGAAAAATGAGAAGACTCAAAGTTGCTCCTAAGTGAAAAAGAACAACTCACATTTTTCAGTCTTTATTGACTTTTTTTAAAAAGAGCACAAAAATGCATAAAAATCTGCATGTCAAGCAAATGATGTGAGAACCAAATTCAGCTGGAAAAATATGTCCTTGATATCAATATTAATACGTTAGGAATAACAAAAACAATGCACCTGATAATCAGAAACAGATGAATCTGGCTCTGTGATTTCTAGGTCAACAGTCTTGAGATGTGCTAGACGAGCCAGGAGATGAGAATCCTTAGTAGGGGTGCACATCAACTCATTAGGAGTTAACTTGCTGTTAGGACAGTCTGGAAATTCCATCCATTCCACAAAATATGCACAGCCAGTGAGAGATGGAAGGTTGCTACCAGAGCTAATCGCTAAAAGTATTTAAGCAGACACCGTATAAGTATATAGCATATCGTACAACTGTGAATTTCTTAGAAGCATGCAAGAAAATGTCGTGTGGTCAGTGAGCCATGTGTCATAGAGGTCAGGAAGAATACTTTATGGATTTAAAAGAACAGTGCTCTTTAAAGCGACTCCCAGGGTGAATCCAGCTAGAGGACCTGAAAAAATATGGAGTTGGACTGGTTTATCCCGACTGTTGAATGAATTTATTTGCTGTTTATCCTAGGGCACTTCCCAGTGCCTCTTCTTCCTTGTCGTATTCCCCTCTCCCTAAGTGTGGATTTCAGTTCAACAGAAAGATCTTGCCTGCACTAAAAGACGCAGTTTGAAAAATCTGCTCCATTGTTTTCTGGTGGCTTTTGTTCAACATATAGTGCCTGATGTTATAATGCGAGTCACCAAGTTTTTGCTAGACGTTCTCTTCTAGTTACATCCTGTAGGGAGGCGTTCAGCATTTGTCGCTGCTCCAGAAACAAGGAAAAGCACAGTGATCTTCAGAGTCCAGTTTATTACAGTCTGCACTTCCTTTTCAGGCACAACAGGGGATTTTACACTAGCAAAGAGCACATTTTAGTATCTGTGATGTGCACAGTGTAGCACTGCTAGCTATCAAGGTTGCATGACATTTCTTATCATAAAGCTCTGGTGCCGTAGGGGAATACAAGGGAGATCTCATCGCTAGACAGTAGCTGCTTTGGAGAACTGGAGCCAGTCTCCACTGCAGAGTTCCTGTGCAGCAAGTTCCTTTAATTGCATTTTTCCCAGGCGGTTATTTTGTTCTCTGTTTTCGTTGTCCAGCTTGAGATCTCACAGGCTGATTTGTAGAAATGTTTAAAAGTTCACAACCGTATCTGAAGCTACTGGGAACTGCCCTTTGAAAATCTGAAATGTTACCCATTGTGAACTACTCAGATGGACCAGCCTGAACTCTCAGATACCCGTATCGTACAGCCTGAGTTTCCCAGCTGTAGGGTGGAGATGATGAAAATCCTTTCTTTCAGGGCAAGTGTTGTGGAGGTGAATATTTGTGAAACATATACGTGCTGTGAAAGCTGCGGAACAGGCCAGCGTATGGCTGTCCTCACAGCTGAGACTCAGTAGTGGAAAGTAAATAGACCACACACTGAATGAAGCTAAAAGAATATACTAAAAAGCTCATTCTTTGCACATGATGAAGCAAAGGTCAAGGGGAAAAATGTGTATGGTTGTAGAACTAAAGCCGGCATCATAATTCAATAAGGGATTAAAGATTCACAGACACCTTTAACTTTGACACTTCCTTATTTTTCAGTGTTTGATAAATTATCTCTTAGGGCAGTTTTTCTTTGGGGAGATCAGGGTGAATATGAAATAGATTTTCAGAAAATATTGCCTTGCTAGCTAAGGTGAATGCGCTGCTCTGCACATAGTTGCTCTGCAGTACACAGTTGCTGTCACACCCTGTTGTTCCATCTAACTACACATACCCTTATGGGATTATCTTCCGTAATAGAGGTCCCAGGTCTGAAACGCGTCACAATCAGAGCTCAACTCTGACTAAGAATTAGCAGGGAACTTACTAAAGGCGATAAAGTCAAGTCTGTTCTTGCAAAGCATTGGAAGAGCCCTTCAGTAATCATGTTTCTTTGTGGTCTTACAGGGAAGGGAGTAGTCTTCCCCTTCTTCCCATTTGTTTCACATTCTTCCTTTTTCTCCTTATCCTTCTTTTTATCCACACTGTTTTCTTTCTCCTATTCTAAATATCCTCTGCAGCTAAAAGTACTTTTCTTCCTAAGTTTCTGTCCCTTGTCCAGATTCTTCTCTGCACTGAGATTGTCATCCAGGAGCCAGACAAAGAAGTGTCTGAGGTGACAGCTGTGTCTGGATCACTTACACCAGTCTCCAACAACACAGCGTGGAGCTATGATGCATGAAATGCCCTAACACTAACGGTGTTCCCTTCTCCTTGGATCTGAAAGCTCTCCTGGTTTACAATTCCCATGAAAATTGCTGCTGAAACTGCCATTGGAGGTTTGAGAGAGATGCAGGAAAAAGCAGGACACAGAAATGACAGAGATGAGTGGAAATTGAAAGACATTAAGAACAGCTAAGATAAAAGGGCATTTAAAAATCTGGAGAATGACGGAGCGATGCTGAGGCGTGAAAAAAAACCCCAAAACCCAAGGGATATGAAGACATCTGAACTGTACGTTACTTTGCTGTTATGACAAAGCCTGGTGGGAATTGTGAAGATGCTTTAGACTGAAGCTCTTCAGAGAGGAAAGAAAAACAAGTTGTGTGCGTGCAATTTTCTTCATGCTAATAAAGTTCTTTTTCCGTGTTAGAAGACACAGATTTTTACCATGACTTTTTAACTCTGACGTGTGAGAACTGGATCTGTATTGGGCAAAGGTATATACCTGCCAAGATATTTATCTAAACAGGGAAAATAGAAAAGACATGGAAAGTCTTTACGAGAAGGATGCCTCTCAAAGCATTATTTATTTTACTGAACATCTCAAATTGTCAAGTGGCAGGTTTTAATTGCTTTGAACTTACGTGTGAAAGAAGCGAACATATTTCAGTGTCTAAGCCAAAACTGGTTTTCTCTCCAGAATGATGAGTGAGACCGGAGTTACTACCATATTTTTCCTTCACATTGCAATCAGTCTCACATTTCTGCAATGATGTGAAGGATTCTTCATGTAAGAAAATAGGCTAAGATCACGAGAGTCAGCAAGTAACTAGCTTACATTCAAGTTGGAATGAGAAATGATCTTTCATGGGACAGGGGACGACTGTGAATTCATCCCCAGTTTTTTTCTACTTCCTGCATATTACCTGAAGTAGGTTGCTTGTGCCCTAAATCTGAGCTGTCTCTGTGCTAGTTTTTTGTAGGTAGTACTCAGCATAGGCTCTGATTTTTCCTTGGAGCCTCTATACGCTTGCTGCAAGACAAACAGCAATACTTCTTAAATACATACAGCAGAATCATTGTACAGCTTCCTCTGAACACAAAACCTCATTATTTTCACAAGTACTTGTAATTCTCAAGTATTTTGAATTTTAAGTTGGCAGATGAGAATGTATGGCATTTATTTGTCGAAATTCCACCATAAAGAGTCTCTTTATAATAACTTCCCTGAATGTAGCCCGTTTTTCAAGGGGGTGAATTGGCTGCTCGTCATGTAAATGATGTGTTACTGAAATGCTGATGCATTACTCCCATGGACCAAACACGCTGGTGAGGGAGGGTGCTGGATTTGCAGTGCAGACATAACGATGCAGACCTGGACCACCGCTCAGTGATGATGGAGATGATCAGCTCTTGTGCCACTACCCATTGGCACTGACATGGCTGAACACAGCTACATAATCGACCACATCAGATAAACTGGGCACAAACAGGTTTGCAGGAATGCTATACAACTTTAGTACAACATTCTAGCAATGCCAGAGTAGTTATAAATAGATTTTGTAAGTGATCCTGAAAAATACAGTAGGAACCCAAATGTCATAAAGCTCAATTTTGTCCAACACTAAACCACCATTACTTTGGAGAATTGTCTGCTCTGATCTATCACATCAGTGACCTGGACACCTACCTACTGTCATTCATCCATGATATTCCATGGAAGGTGTTAAAATGACATTGCAGTCCTGGTGGATTGTTTATCAAAGAACTCTTAGTTCAGTACTACAGCATTGGGATGCTTTTGATAGCTGTGACATGCCTTAGTTTAAACCATCTTCGCTGTTTGCATCACACTAGCATGTATCAACTCTTCTTTTTCAGGATCAAAGGACATCTTACTGCATGTCAGAAACTCATTAAATCTCTATTTGTAAATAAAGCATTTGTTCCACAGCACCAGGTGTCCTTGAACCACTACAGTGAACAGCTCTGCAGGACGTGTCCTAAACGTGCTCAAGGATCCACTGAACGATGAAAATATGACTTGTCTGTTAAGTGTCCTGGGAACAACTTGTTATGGCCTATAAAGCAGTAGAAAAAGTGCACACAATGGTATTTCCAGAACCGAAACACAAATCTAATTAGACTCCCGTCAAATGGCTTATTTGAGACTGAAAAATTGCTGGACTGATTATAAAGTTTGCTTTCTAGATTAATAGGCTAGTTTAATAGCCATAGTTCTCATTGTGTATGAACTACTGGCTTATGCATTTTGTTTTACAGGTATTAATTGCTTTGGCTTTTATGTAACATATGTCTATTGCTGCTACTTTTGAAATGAGACCTGCCTCAGGTAACCTTTTTTAGCCTGTGATTTCCTTTTTTTTTTAATGACTCAAAAATAAGTCAATCTATTTTCCAAGTTAGAATTCATTTTCAGGTTTATCAGCAGCTAAATACACAGACTGGTATTCATGCTTCATAATTATTGAAAGACATTTAATCCAGTCCAGTAAGACTTTAAATGGAAGCAGAACAAATTATACACACAGCAGTATTTTATACACAAAACTGATTAAAATACTAATAAACCTTCTTTTGGGGACCCTTCTGGGGACATCTTACATTTGTAAGGAGCTACTGGATCTGGGAGATGACCAAAAAGAACTTTCATCTGTGTGGCATCATGACAACTTGTTGGTATTGATGCTAAAATGATTCTGGCTAGCCACAGCCTCGCCCTACACACAGCTACTGGGCAGCAAGTAGCTGCACCACCTTCTGGTACTTGGGATGGCAGACTTCACTGCAGAATATTCGACCTATAGCCTACAAAATCCCTGTCCTAACTAATCACTAACTACAATGACAACAAAATTTTTGTGCATTTCATCCTTTTTATTTATATGGCCATATCAACTAAGGAGTCCGCACCCCTGTCAAAAGGTAACGCCAGGTGTTATATTTGACTTTTCAAGAAGCCAAGAGATGCACAGAACATTTTCTTGAGAGCGGAAGGTTGCATTGGCAACAAATTTTGAGAAGGCCAGAGGTAAAGGCAAAGGACTGGGTGGAAGTAAAATTTCAACACCAGAATAAGGTATTTTAATTTCTTAGGTATGAAGGAAACTGCATTTCTGATTTTGACCACTCATTTGCCCTCTTCCTTCCTCCTAGCTTTGACATGTTTTTTCTGATTTTTCTTTCTGAAGTGATTGCTCTTCTTACCAAAATGATAATTCAGTTTAGCTTTCTTTTCATTACACACTGATCTGTCTAGAAGACCTCCATCCAAACTATTTTTGACCAGCCACCATTGTTTCCTACATGCTTACTGGCTATATGTTGGCCTTTCATGAATGACCATGACTTCGCAGTACTCTCCTTCACAGTATTCTCTCATTTCTACTTCTTGCATTACTCATCTGCTGTGTTTCCTCTCCTCTCTTTTTGCCCATAAATCTTTTTTGTTCTTCCCCTCCACATTAGCAACAGCAATTTCCTTTCGTTTTGTGCATCCTGAATTCTGCTAGACAAATCTTATGGCTACTTGAAGGTCCTCACTGTAAGCTTTTCCATTCTTCCTCTGTTTCTCATATTGACATTTCTCATGTGCTTTGTCTTCACTTTTTCAGCAGGTCAGCTAATTCTTTCAATTTCTCGTAAGCGTTCCTCAGTAAAACTGTTTCTACCAGCTGATGTAAGTGAAATCCATCTCTTGGAAATTCCTCCCTTTCTGTATCTGCCCATTCGCAGCCCACACTGGTTCCTTCCTTCTCTGAAATCATGAGATGATTCATTTGCAGCTGGGACCGAGCAGGATTTTTCATACCATCACATATCATGTGTTAAGAATGTACTTTACTTCTCTGCCCAGGAAAAAAGAAACCTCCCCCTTTGCCCAAATAAGAAAACAAAAGTTTAGGTGACGGAACGACTAAGATGGAATTATGTGCAACGATCACAGTTTAAACATGTATTTGTATACTTACAGTTGTGTTGGTGTTTTTTCATGCTATTGTCAGTCTTACATCTAACATATACACTTACCAACTATATGTTGTACTCTTAAACGTTCACATTTTTTCACGATTGGTTGTTACTCTTTTCTAAATCTGAGTGTATAAAGGTTTAAGAAGGTGGTCAAAAAATGTGTAGATGTGTCACTTTGGGACATGGTTTAGTAGGCATGGTGGTGTTGGGGTGACGGTTGGACTTGATGATCTTAGAGGTCTTTTCCAACATATGATTCTATGATTCTAAGAAATTGTCAGTTCTGTTAGATAGTCAATAAGCTTGAATAATACAATTAAAAAAAAGTATTGACCTCAGTTATGTTTGTCATAGTACATTTGACACATTTGCCCAAATCATTACTATTGTTAGAAAAGAGCTCTTCTTTACGTACAGCCTTATACCATGCACATTCTGTTTCCTTCCAGAACATCCTATAGTACAAAGAATCAAATAAAAGCTCTTTCATATGATGAAATTTATATTCAAAGAAGGAAGCGTTGTTTGATAGAGGCCTTAACGCGATAGAATAGGGGCTGTGCTCAATTGACCAGTATCCACAGGTTCTGTGGTATCTCGGGTCCTCTCTCAAACTAACCATTCTCCTTTATTCCATAAAACACAGTGTGGCACCAGTGATGGACCTTTTATGGGATCACCATTACTTACACAGTGCTTAAAGTCTCCACTGGGAAATGTCTGCCGTACAATATCTTCTGAAGATATGTACATAAAGTACATATATGCTTTGTCCATTACTTGTCTTTTTTTATACAAGTAATAATAGGGACAAAAGGAATTTATTACTAAAACAGGACGGCAATGCCTGAAAAGTTGTGCAAGTGAAGCGTATCTTCCTTCAGCCCACAGATTTGTTATGTTTCATGTTCACTCCATGTTGAACAGAGAAAAATACTTGGAACATATGGAAAAATTGAAGGTGATTAAGATAAAGCTATTCTGAAGCCTGATTTTGCCATTCAATAGTGTTGTTTCCATGGTAACTCCTGCATCACATGGCACCTGTGTACATGATGCGAAGACATTTCTTAAAGTTACACAAATACTACCAAGAATGGCAAACTTCTGTGTTTCTTCTATCAGTATGAAGTGAATATTTTATTTTCATTACAAACACAGAATTTTCCATAATTCACTGGGTACTTAAGATGGAATATTGTAAACAAAGTATTATTCATAAGTGAAAAACATGTAATATTTACAGATTAAAAACAAATAAAAGGATTTCTGAGGAAGGAGGAGAGCAGTGGGTTAAAGGGACAGCTGGTGCGTGTGTGTTACCCGATATGGGAGTTCTGCTCTCTGTTCCTATTTTGTTACTGCTGTGGCAAGGCAGCAAATGATAGCTACTAGTAATGCACTGAATAAGGCACGTGTATCGTCCAGCTGTATCCATGCCTTCAGCCTTCCTGTGAACAGACTGAAGACCAGAGTCTCTACAGAAAATCTTTTAGAACTCACCAGAGGTGAGGAGGCTGGTAGGATTCTACAGAAATTACTTGAAAACTTACAGAATTCATCGGAGTACATGTCCTTTTTATTTTTTACATTATCTTACAAGATTCTGTAATGTGACTGTTACTTCCTAATGAAAGCTGTAAGATAAATAAAAAAATATAACGAAGTTATAACATTCCATGAAATTCTGTAGGTTTACCTTTATGATGTTCCCTTTGCCCTTTTTCAATTCAGTCTTATAAAAATCTTACATAAAAGATACCTTCAATGAAAATATGAATTATTTTCTTTTCCTATCACTTTCAAATTCTGAATCTATAAGTATATATTGTGTCAACTGAAATGAGATGTGCGACATGCGGGGACAGATAATGGAAATTAGTATTATGAATAAGATCTGAATACCATTGCCAAAATAACACGTGTATGTATACATATGCATTCGCACACATACACATGTACATAAATAGAGTGGATGTGTGTTTAGAAGGGGGAAATTAAAATTCAAATCTGAGTGGGTGATTAAAGCTGAAATCTTCACCAGATGACAGCATTTGTCTTTGATTCAAATATGCTGGTTCTAAACTAAAAATCTGTATAATATATTGATTCTTAATAGTGAATAAATTCTCACATCTCTGAGATGGACAGCAGACATAGAGCACCTCCAGACTATACTTTAATTGTATGTGACGCCAGATACAAAGGCATTTCGCTCTGGCTACTATGAATTTTGCAGGGCGCTGTAAAGTCTCTGAAGACTTATCTGATCCACACTTGTCGTCTTCTAAATAGCTTGAGGTGACTGTATCACTTGCTGCCGATGTTACACGTTTTAACAAAATGTGCCTATATTTTTGAAAGGAAGTACCAAGCAACGATTACACATTAGCTTTAGGCAGTTAACTCTGATTGAATATAGAAAAGGAAGAACATTCACAGTAGACAGATACCTGCATATGGGTATTTTGGTTTTAGGTATCTATATTTCAGTCCTAGAGTGATAATTTAATCTTCTCTCCATTCTTATCTAGCTTGTTCCAAACACTGTCCCATTTGGCACAGAAACTTCCAGTTCTCTGTTGGAAACCAAATATTTTTCTTCCCGGGGCCAGACATTCTTCAGTCAAGTTCAACTAAGTGGCCCACAAGGGAGCTGTCTCTGTTGTCCAAGCTAGCAAGATAGATTTATGAGCCAGCATCGGTAAATAAAGAAGGCAAGCTACATCTGTCCTCCAGAACTTGAGGTCACTGAGCAATTCCAGAATGATAAGTCAGTGATTTAATAGAATTTCCCATTCAAATGATTAGGGCACTTCAGACCGTATCACAAGCCAAAATATTGGATTCTTTGTGCCTTCCACAAAAAAAGAAAAATGCCATGAATCAGGTTTTCCCATATGGCATCTTTTACATAAATTTTTTTGTAATTCTGTGAAAGAGTACAGAGAAGTTCAGAGAGGGAAATTTTTTGATTATGAAATGTCATGCCTTTCAATGAACTCTGTAGCCCACCATGAGCCATATACCTGGCATGAGCCGAGGCCAGTCAGAGAAGTTATTCATCGTCTGAAACAGGGGGTTGCAGCAGGGGCAAGGAGAGGTGCCGGGGAGAGCCCGTGAGAAGGCAGCCCCCCATAAGGGCAAGATGACAAGAGACCAGAAGGTAATTCCCATGAGCAGGTGGAGTGTGCTCTAACCCCAAGGGGTAGCTGCGAACCCTGCCAGTCATGTGGCTGAGTAGGGATGAGGAAATAAAAGTAGGAAATGAGTGCTTCTCGGTGGGAAGAGTGTGGTTTCATTCTGTGGTGCTATTATAGGGTCCCACACTGTATGAGAAATATGCTAGAGGTCAGATTAGCTAAACAAATGTGTAACTGATCATCCAGCCATCGCGCATCACTACACAGAAAACAACGCATTGCTCTAAGATCTAACATTTAATCAAATATAAGACCATATGAATTAAAAAAATGCAATTATAAAACACCACAATCTATTCTTGTAAATTACCTGTTTTAATTTTAGCTCTAGACAACAATAATAAATTACAGTCCTCATTTCAAGGATATGAGATGCATTACATAATGCAGATCTATAGTGTTCAGAACCATTAATCATCTTCTGGCAGCACTGTTTGTGTTAATCCTGTTTACAAGAGAAGAGACCTGCTAAGACATACTATTTTAGGCTTTTCTTCTTCCATTAAATATTCTCTAGAAGCAAACATTTGTAATCTGAATTTATGGTTAGCCTCAAAATGCAAAAATAGCCCAGATGTAATCACAGCAAAGAAATGTTGACATCCATGACAAAAAAGAATTAAGACTTATTTCTATTTTTACCAAATACTTACCTGTTACTATGTTAATTAGCAGCTGAATGTTGTTATAAAATTACAACATTGTGTTGCCTAATAGTTTTAAGATTATACCTTATGCAAAGAATTTAGGGGCCATTGGATTTTTCTCAAAAAATTTATAAAACACTGTCTTGGCAGGTATACAAAATTCTTCAAATTTTCTGTCAAATTTTTCAAGTAAGACTTTCCCTTTCTGTATGCAGAACATTGTCGGTCACAGAGTACTAGATTTCACTGCTAACAAAAGTAATTCTTAATGATATCAGGATATAAATACAACCCCAGTCAAACTGAAATGAGTTTATAATTATAAATATGATAAATTTTTATAATCATAAATATTTTTTATTAGATCTGTCCCCTATTGATCAAAAGATGCTCAATATCAGGTGAAGACTAGGAAAAGTTTTTTTCATCCTGCAAAACTTTTTAAGGTTTCTTAAATGTTCTTTTTCTTTATTAAATGACACTAAACCCTTTAAATTTTATGGATGCACAGATAATAGTCTGGCAGTGAGAGGAACTTACCCGAGATGTGACAGATTCAGGTTCAGTCTGCAGGTCTGCCATTCCTCCCTGTCCCAGAAATCTGTTCCAACCACCAGGAAATCAACTCTGCAGTGGTTTGCCTAAGCCAGAGATGGATTACAGCTTTTTGTATTCATACATGTTGTTTAAATTCCCTGCAACAAAGCCGTGAAGCTGAGTACCCAGCATCCCACACAGACAGAACAATCATTGGACCAGCTCTGTAGCGGTTTCTCTCACACCTAGCAGTCAGGGGACTAAATTAAGATCAAGAAGGAAAAATGTTGGGCCCAACACCTAAATAAGGCAGAAGAGACTCCTGAATTTGCTGCTTATCTCCCCAGAGAGTTTCATGATCACAAGGCTATTGCCTATTACACCTCTTGCTCTCTTTAAGTTTTACGTTTCAGTAAAAGCCCTGCTGAAGCACCTAGGTTCTTGCAAAAGCTTTAGTATATGGTGAATGAGTATTTTCCAGCTAAAGAATAGTTTCATTGAAGAATTCCCAGTCAGCTGCATTCCCAAGTGTTTTGCATTAATTTTTAAGGGCAGAGGCACAGAGAAGAGCAGAGAAGACCTGCAACTGTAACTAAATGGAATACAGGATTTCTAGTTAAAGGGGAAAAAACACTTACTTTTTTCAAATTCAATTGGAGTAAAAAATGCAGTAATTTTGTTACTTTCCTTATAAATTATTGACAGTTAATTAACAACACAGGTTTGTTTTTTTTTTTCTTAATGAAAATATGTTCCCCTGCCACATTAGCTCAGAGTTGCTGACATACAGTAAATTCCACTTGTGGCCTCCCAAGAAGTAGCTCTCTTTTCTGGTAAAGCCCTTAATTCTTAAAACTTCTGTCATACAAGCAAATTTAATGGGCAAAACATATGCGAATGTAAATGACCAGACAGCTCTGCAACCAACATGCATGAAAATGAGAGCTGGAAAATCTCTCAGTTAGAACCTCTTCACCAAAATTAACTCTTCTGTGAGTAAGATCTCCTGCTCATGGTAGAATAGCTGAAGTGGCATTCCTACCACTTGATACACTTGAAATACACTGTTCATTGCAATGAAGGCCAACTAATATTACGCTAGTTAAGTGCGAAGTGACTATGTAACTCTCTTCATATTTTGTTGAAGTACAACACTGACGCAAGGTGGATGCCCAACAGGCAAACTCTCCACGTGCACTAAAATAAAATAAAATTGCACACTTAAGATTTAGATTTCTTTTTTGGAAAGAATTGGCCTCAAAATAGATGAGAATTGTGTACATGTCTGAAAACTTGAAACAAGATCAGTCCTTCTAAAATGGACTGCAATGGGACTTACTGCCTGTTCTGGTTTAGCAATGCAATTTCAAATAACCTTGGGCATGCTTACGTTAACGATTTTTGCATTTATGCAAAGATTAGATAATTTGTTACATCATTACGGTATGTGCTGATTGCAAACCTTTAGAAGGAATCTAAAAATACAGTAAGGTTACTCCACCAATGCATGAAATGACAAACAAATTAGGTATTAACTTAGCCTGTGGTCACTTTCTATTCTTTATTTCTGTAGCAACTAACATGACAGGGCTTACCACACGTGGGACCATGAATTTGCATTTCAGAACAAAAATGATAAACAATAATAACCTTAAAGTAAGCTGATGCGAGTCCGTAGGGAATAATATTAGTTCATTTGTAAGCTATGCAGATATATTTTTAACTGTGATGCAAATTTGACCAAGGATATATAAGAAGACAGGTATGTTTAGATCATGTGAAATATTTGTAAAAGTTCAAAGTATCACACAAAAAAATGTCAGTATGACAGCTGAAGAGCTTATGTACTCTCCAAATCATCTGTGTTTTCATCAATTGTATACATCTCTAACAAAATAAGTATCATGTAAATTAGCTTTCCCAGAAAGATCACTTGATTATATCTTTAGAGCATCACAGCTATGATGTTATTGCCATCTCAAATACATCCAGTAATAAAATTTCAAGAACATCAGTTGTTCTTCCTTTCCCCCCCCCAAGTTCTGCCTAACATTATCATAGCAAAGAGGTGGACCTGTGTCTTATGCTCCATTCCAGTAGATCCTCCCTCCTGTGGTAAGAATTTATGGTATTTGCATACTGTGACAAGGACGTGTCCTCTCCTGCAGCTCCCCCGAGTCTGAACTCCAGTTTCCCGGGTGCCCTAATCTCTGCACAGCTCGTGCTTAATGATCAAGAAGGAGAAGGTGATTTCTGGGTTATCCTCATGTACCTGACAGTGTACGCCCAGGAGCAGTGAAGATTCATGCCTGCCCTCAAAGTCTGCATCCTCCCCTGCGGCAGCTGTGCTCCTTCAGTCAATCATAATGTCACTATTTTGGCAAATTTCTCAGAGTATTTCCTTCCCCTGCTGCCGCTTTCAACTTCTCGGAATTTGCTCCCGGGACAAAGGACGTGAGCGTGAATGTGGATGGAGGGTAGTACAGCCGTACTGTCATCTCCTAACTCTGAGCTTCTCATTTTCTTACCTGCCCCACCTGCAGACCTCAACTCTCAGAGGACACGGCTTCCGAGCAGCACAGAGCATAGGTGGTGTCACATCCCACATTCTTCTGTGGCACTGATGGCGCAGCAGCCATTTATAGCACTTCTTGGCGGAAAGCTAGCAGATGTGGACCTCTTCCAGCCACAAGAATGTGCTGACCCCATGGAAAAAAGTATGATTGAACCTTTGACAATTATAAAAAGGCAAGAAATATCTTTCAATTACTGATAATCAGCTAAAGGCATTTGAAACTTAGACTTCTACTAGAAGTGTTTAAATAATCATAAAAATAATTATTTTCTAATTTTATTCCCATGCATGCCATGCGACCCAGCATTCAGGATTTTAAGAAAATCAAGCAAACAAAACTAGCATTCTGTGAGCAGCAAAACTGCTTAAGCTGGTTCCTCGTGCATTAGTGGCTTACAACAATAAGTTATGTTCACCAGCTGAAGCTTCTTCCACGGCTGGGGCACTCGTTGCTCTTGTGTGTGGATCTTCATGACTCAAACAGGTGGAAGGTTCATATTGCAACCTTTTCCTCAGTGAAAGGAAGAAAAAACCCCAAAACTATTAGGGACTACACAGCATTTACGGAGGACAGAATTAATTTCTAGACGAACGCCTTCTCTTTCAGATAGGTTGAAATTAGTGAATTAATTCAACAGAGACAGGGCAGAGTAAACGACAGATAAAGAAGTATCCACACAAACATATGGATTACTCATATAAGCTTCATTTCCTTAGGAAGTCAAGATAAAACATTTCAGCAATTAATATATAAACAGCAATTACTCATATCCTGCAGACTTTCAGGAAATAACCAAAATCTGCAAGTAAATTTAACTGAGTCTGTAGCAGAGAAAATTAACTAAAAGACGAAGATGTAATTGCCTGAGTCTGTACACAAAGTCAAGCTGAAAGATAAATGGCAGTTCCATTTTCCTGTTGACTGTTGAAGAAAATTAATTATCTGGAGTCATGGATTTGTTTCCAGAAATAGGAATGTGAATCTCAAAAACTGAAGAGTTTGTAATAAGTAGAAAAGTGATTTCTCAGATAGATTACCATCCAGCAACAATACCTCTGGGCCAAATTTGCCCTTTTGAGGATCGTTTCATGGAAGTGTGAAGTTTCTGCACAGTGCTACACGAGACAAGGGTAACATTATGTATTTGATAGTCTCACCCAGCTTTCTCCTAAGATCCGGCTTTGGATGGAGTTTCCCATTACATAAAAGTTGATTGCCCAGAACAAATACGATCATGCTGTTACCCTTACATGCTGCTCAGTCTCAAGACAATTTAGTTATTTAACTAACGTCCTCCAATAGCCATGGTGTGCAGTACAGCAGGAATGAGAGTTATTTCCTGCAGAGGGAGCGTGAGGCTGCGGGTGATGCCCCTGCAGCAGCAGAAGGGGCGGGATAAGGGAGATGGTGGGGTCCACGGCAGCTGGGAGGGACAGCTGGACTGCGAGACTGGGAAGAACGGAAAAATGGCAGCAACAGCAGAAAACTGGCAGGCAACAAACAGGAAGTGAGGAGGAATTACAATAAAATAGTCGACAGCTCGTGAGGAGACCAGCAGGCCTGAGCTGATGCTGGCAGACAAAACTGCCAGGAACGCTGTGACCGACAACACATGCTCGCGGCAGCACACTGTGGTGAATGGATTCTGGCCCGCCAGGCAGGAACTGCTGCAGCGCAGCAGTGGCAGGTGTCAAAGAAAAGCAAAATGCTCATTTCTAGTAGTTTGAGAGCTACCCAGGCTTGTAGTTGCCAGTAGGCTCTGCTGCACCACTGCCTGGTGCCACTTTGCTGTCACTATGTCTTAAAGTTCTTCTGTGAGGGCAGGCTACCCTCTGTGACAGACAGGTTTTGCTTTCTGCACTCCACGCGTCAGCAACCTTTGCATGCAACGGGCAGTGGGGCTCCCTTATAAGAAACCGAACCACAGGAACCTACCAGCAGCGGCTGAGACCTGGAGCGTCAGTCTAGGGATGGGCTAGGTAGGTCTTTCACGGAAGTATTAGAAACACACCCTTGAAAACAAAGAAACAGAACGTAAGGACTGTAGGTCTGGAAACACTGGATTAGACAAGAGTTAAAAATCAGAGTACTGAAGAAAACATGCAACTGTGAGAGTCCTAAGTGGGTACAGAAAGCCCTGGAAATCATACAGCTTAGAAGACAGAATAGATATGGAAGGAACAAGGAAAGCGAAGGACCAATGGATCGACAGCGGGTGGCGTATGAAGATGGAAAGGATGGAGTTAGAGATGTGTCAAACAATCCGACAACACGTGGGAAGAGATAGAAGAAATCAAAACAAAAGAAAAAGGATATTGCAGAGATCTGGAACGGGTAAGGACAGAAGGGAGATTTATAAGTCTTAACCCTATCTGAGAAGCGTACATCAGAACATAAATCCATGTTTTCAATCAGTTTTTCTCCTGTCAGTTGAAAACTAATGAAACCTATGCAAGCAATTAGCTTTAGGTAGATCACAGGGCAACTGTAATATTCCTTTCTGCCATCATTCTGTCGCAAGTGATGATACATGATTTATGTGAAACATTTGCTGGAGAAATGCCATCAATATTAATAACGTTATATCAACAGGATAAAACAGCGGCTCCTGTGGCCTCCCTTCCTTTCTCTGTGCTAAGCAGTTCTGTTGTTGTACGGAAGTAAGTTTTTTGAGCAATGTCGATTGTAATTCACAAAATTGTATTTCTTTTTGCCTTGAGCTCACGGTTGGTGTTTGGTTCTTTTTCACTGGATTTGCATCCCAATAAACACTGTCATTAATCTACCTTTCCTTATCAGGAGCCGTTCTAATTAGGCTGTTCTAAAAGTTGAGTTAATCAATAGAGTTAATTCTTCACATTTATATACAACAGCAAGTTCTCCATTGTAAAAATTGTTTCTTTTTTAGGGTCTGAGTGGATAATCGCTTCTTAAATGTCAGTTTAAACTCAGTTCCATCAGTCTGTCATGATAAGCAGCACTTACACACACAAACCCACTGAAGCTGATGTGGCTACTCATTTGACTATACAATATAAATTAACACTGGCAGAAATTAAAAATGTGACAGTTTCTCCACTTGTCAAAAAAATACTGAAGAAGACTACAGGTAGTTAAGTTTCTGTTTGCTTTTCAACAGGTACCAAAGGAAGCTGAATTGTATTTTCATATGTATTCTACTACATAATCCCCTCCCATCCCCTGCTGTAAAGTTCTACAAGGAACAATTTTTGCAGCAGGTTCCTATTTTTATAAAAGCCTCTCACACGTTCCAGTAAACCATGAAACGTAAAAGAGGGCACTAGAAGACAGCAGCCTGTTGGCATGCACAAGTTTCATTTTCCCTTTCCACTAACGTAGAGTGCACATGCTGTTTCTAAAGGCACTGACTGAGACACAGCCCCAAGAACTGTTTCTTGGTTTGCTTGATCTGAGCACCGCAACAGACAGGAACTAGACAAAAACACCCTTGCCCTTCGTGAGGATTTTGCTGGCTATTCCCAAGCTTCAAAGATGAGAATATGGCAAACTCAGGCATGAAAAATGGAGCATAGGAGAAGTCACGAGGTCCCAATGTCCTCCTTGTCCTAGGATTGTGGTCACAAAGCAAATGGTAAGAACTTATTGTATGACTGTGTTTCAGTTGTGGTTCTAACAGTGGAGTCTTTGTACAGTATTTGTGTACAATATTCTCTTAAACTTCTGCTGTGTGAAATGTGCTCCCAAACATGTCTACAAAACAAAAAACAACTTTAAAAAGCATTAAAGCCACCATTAAGCACAAAAGTAAGCAACCCTATCAATTCATGGGCTAAATTTTCTTGCTGCACCAAACCCTTTCACTTCAATAAAAGTCTATTTATATTCCTAGGAAGGGTCAATCTTGTCTTCCACACAACAAAATGTAGGCAAGCAATTTCTCTCACAAAACTTCAAAAATATTATCATTCCTACACTGGTAGGTCAGAAGTCATACAGTAAAGTGTGATCTGCATGAGCAATAGTATACAGATTCTTTCAGCTAAGGCTTCTGGTGGATAGTAACTGAGCTTAATGACCAGCTAAAAACTGCTCATTGGTATAGATGAAACTAGTTGGTACTTCTGTTTTGGCAGTACAGACTACACGGCTAATGGTGGCATGAGTATGGAAAGCGTCCACTTTGGCACAGCACTTTTTTCGCAAAGTGGATAGTTATTGTTATACCTTTTGTTCCATCTGTACTGACACAGGAATTAAAAAAAAAAAAGCTTAGCTATGCCCTGTGTATTCGATACATAGCTAACATCAGTCTTCGTAAGGGCTACACACAAAATTTATGCTTCACTTCCCAAAATTCAGTCATTCTGAGCTAACTACTCACAAGATACGAACTTAAAACATGAGAAAAGAACACCATTTTCCATTGGTCCTGACACTCACAAACATCCCATGCAGTTTTTCGCGCAGACTTGGCTTAAGCATACACTTTCTTCCCTCGCTTGGACGCACGTGGCACAGGCGAGAACAAGAAAAGGCAATAAAATGCACGGCAGAAAGCTGGCCCATTCTGTTACAGCAACTCTTACGCTCCCGTACCTACACCTGGCACCACCCAGGCCCTAAGAATTCCTTCCCCCATTCGAAAACCCAATCTGGATAAATGCAGCAGTCCACGATGAGAGCAGTAAGTATTAGATAGCGACAAAACAGTGACGAAATAAACTATTTGGGGGACTGAAGCTGCATGAAGAACCTCAGCCCCAAATGCTGAACAACAGATTACAGTAAGCACTGTCACTGGAGCGCAGTCACTACTATCTGCTTGTTTATTTTTTTTTTTCTACTTGGAGCAGCACTTCTAGAGCCCACAGAAGTTTCTGCTCCGGCGTGGCTGTCGCGCTGCCACCACCCCTCTTGCCCACAGACCATGAACACAGCAGCTCTGCCCACCTCGCGCCCCTCACGAGCAGACACAGCAATTCAGAGTTATTTCACTTGTTTTGTCATTTCTCGCGCTCTTCACGCACTGTGAGCATTTAAAACGACGGGTAAGCGAACAAAAGCAGCTCGTTTTCCCCCTTCTCCCCGCCAGCCCCGCGGTTCCCGGGGACCCTCCGCCCGGCAAAGCGGACGCCGAGACGGGGTTCCCCCGGGGAACAACCGCGTGGCTGCTGCGAGGCGGCAACGCC